>ERZ838399.2261-NODE-2261-length-14965-cov-3.313883_pt1 | contig 14965 bp, 12 predicted proteins | sample MGYA00519683_ERZ838399 | MGnify/ENA primary metagenome ERZ838399 (study PRJEB31850, sample SAMEA3708833) | human gut metagenome | biome: human gut; feature: human-associated habitat; material: faeces | place: China | collected 2014 ...
TCTGAAATTTGCAAAGGTTTTTGTGAGTGTTCTTGGAAATGATGAAGATAAGGAGAAAACAAAAAAAGGGCTTACAAGTGCCGCATCACATATACGTTCGCTCCTTGCCAAATCATTAAACCTTCGCAACACGCCGGAGCTTACATTTTTTATAGATGATTCTATTGAATACGGTGTAAATATGTCAAAGAAAATTGATGAACTCATAGAAAAAGAGTCTGAAAATGAAAAATAATTTTAAGTTTTTGCTCTGATATGAGGGCGTAAAAAGAGCAAAACGCTGGTTTTGCTCTTTTTTGCAAATCGGGAAGAAAAGGGGACATGACAAATGAATGAATTAAATAGGGCTATTGACGAAGCGAAAAAGATAATAATAGCAGGTCATGTAAGACCTGACGGTGACTGTATCGGTGCGTGCGTTGCATTACAGAGATATATTAAAAGATTTTATCCTGAAAAAAATATATGTGTTTATATAGAAACTGTTCCGGAAGTATTTCAGTTTATGGATGATAAGAAAGATATATTCTCAAACAGTGTGCCGCAGGATAAATTTGACCTTTTTATAGCACTTGACTGCAGCTCGCCCGACAGACTTGGTGATGCACAGAAAGCATTTTATAATGCCAAAAGTACAATGTGCATAGACCATCATATAAGCAACAGATGCTATGCGGGAGTAAATATCGTTGAAGCGGATGCAAGTTCAACCTGTGAAGTGTTGTATTGTCTTATGTCTGAGGATGAAAAGTTCTCAAATTCACTAAATAAGGCAAATATTACAGATGCCATTTTGTCGCTTGAAAATGACAAAAAGCTGGAATTTGAGATTGCGAGAGCTTTATACATAGGAATAATATTTGACACGGGAGTGTTCAGGTATTCAAATACATCAAAAAAGACGATGGAGATAGCCGGCAAACTTATGGAAACAGGTATTCCTTTTTGGAAATATATTGATGAGTGTTTTCTCCAGAGGACTTATACACAGACACAGCTTCTTGGAAGAACGCTTCTTGCGAGTATGCGTGTTATGGATGGAAAGTGTATAGTGGCGACTATCACCAGAAGAATGATGGAGTTTTATGAAGCTAAAACAGAAGATATAGAGGGAATAATTGACCAGCTTCGCATAACACAGGGTGTTGAAGTTGCAATACTTTTACACGAGATAGGCGACCAGGAATACAAAGTAAGTTTAAGGTCAAACAATTATATAGATGTAAGTAAGATAGCATCATTTTTTGGCGGCGGCGGTCATGTAAAAGCGGCAGGCTTTACAATGCGTGGCTCTGCACATGATGTTGTAAACAATATAACAGGTCATATTGAAAGTCAGATGTTAAATAAATAAAGAGACTGTTTATGATAGATGATAATAGCAGTTACAAAAATATAAAGGATGGAAAGCGGAATTTGGACGGAATAATTAATGTATATAAAGAAGCAGGTTTTACTTCTCATGATGTTGTTGCAAAACTCAGGGGGATATTAAGACAGAAAAAGATAGGTCATACAGGCACACTTGACCCGGGGGCAACAGGTGTGCTTCCGGTATGCTGCGGTAAGGCAACAAAGGTCTGCGAACTGCTTACGGACAAAGATAAATCGTACAGAGCAGTGTGCAGGCTCGGAGTTGAGACTGACACACAGGACATGACAGGAACAGTTTTAAATGAATGTGATACTGATATGATTACTGAGGAGCAGTTAAGAGATTGTGTAAATTCTTTTGTCGGTGAGACGGAGCAGATACCGCCTATGTATTCGGCTTTAAAAATCAATGGCAAAAAGCTGTATGAACTTGCGAGAGAGGGAAAGACCGTTGAGAGAAAACCGAGAAAGATAACAATATCAGAGATAGACATTGTTGATATAAATCTTGAAGAAAAAATATTTACAATGGATGTTACCTGTTCAAAGGGAACATATATACGAACACTCTGTCACGATATAGGGAAGAAACTAGGTGTCTGTGCCACAATGGAAAAACTTATGAGGACAAGAGTGTCAGTTTTTAAGATAGAAGATGCACTTACATTGAATGACATAGAAATTCTGTCAAAAGAAAAGCCTGAGATATTCAGGGAGAAAGTTTATAGCGTTGACTCGCTATTTGATTATTCTAAGGTAAATGTGGCAGGTGACGGGATAAGGTATTTGCAAAATGGAAATACTTTAAAGGCAAAAGATTTTAAGCAGGATGTATCCGGGATAAAACAGGATGAAAAAATACTTGTCTACGATGAAAATAACAATTTTAAGGCAGTATATCAGAAAAATGAAAATGATTTTAAAGTGTTTAAAATGTTTTAGTTTTCAAGGAGGCAGAAGAAAAATGGAAATCCTAAAAGGTTTGGATATAAAAGTAAAAAACAGTGCGGTATCACTTGGAAAGTTTGACGGTGTGCACAGAGGTCACCGCCTTTTGCTTAACGGAATATCAGAGAGAAAAGAACTTGTACCGACCGTATTTACATTTGAAATGTCAGATACACCTCAGAAATATATATATTCACAGGATGAAAAAAACAAAGTATTAGAGGAAATAGGAATTGCAAGAGAGGTTATATTTCCATTTAATGAGCACACAAAAAACATGGCTCCTGAGGAGTTTATAGAAAAATTTCTTGTAGAAAAACTTGATGTGAAATATATATGTGTCGGTGAAGATTTTCGTTTTGGAAGAAAACGTGAGGGCAATGTCGGAATGTTAAAAAAATATGCTTCTATATACGATTATGACATAAAGATATTTCATAAGCTTGAGTCTGACAATGAGATAATAAGCAGCACGCTTGTCAGAAAAAAACTTGAGGACGGAGATGTGGTGCGTGCAAACGAGCTTCTCGGACGCAGTTATTTTATAGAGGGGACTGTTATTCATGGCAATGCACTCGGAAGAACAATGAATATGCCGACAGCAAATATTATACCGGAAAAATCAAAACTGCTCCTGCCGTCAGGAGTATATGCGTCAAAAGTAATGATTGAAGGTGATGACATGGTCTATAAAGGCGTGACAAACATAGGAAGAAAACCTACTATCGGCAGATATGACATAGGTGTGGAAACCTGCCTGCTTGATTTTGACAGGGATATATACGGAAAAAAGATAATGGTTGAATTTTATGAGCGTATAAGACCGGAAAAGAAATTTCCGGGACTTGACGAACTGAAAAACCAGATGGAGGCGGACAAGGCAAAGGTGGCACGCTGGCAAATGTAACAATTTCTTAATCAAAAAGCAATACTTTTTTCCTTGACTTATATTTTTAATTTGTTATGATTATATTGCTTATGTGAAAACCATAAGGGCAAACATAGATGTGTTTGCCCTTTTACAATGTCATAAACCACGATTTTACAATGTAGTGGATTATGCTTTTACAGTGTCAAATATGGCAATAAAAAGCATGGCATTGATAAAATATGACATAAATATCTGTGTTTTAGCAGATTTTATAGCATTTGGCAATAGCTGGTCTTACATAAGTCTGATAATAAAAATAGGGATAGTGAGGAATGAGACTAATGAAGAAAAAATATGTTCAGGGTATTTTATTTGGGGTATTGTTTGCAACAGCAGTAAGCTGTAGTGCCTGTGGAGGAAAAAAGGATGAGGCAAAAAAAAGCGGTGAAACTGTTAATGCAAAGGAAAATGTCGTAAAGAAAAAAGAGGCGGTAAAACTTGTTCTTAGTGAAGCAAAATCACTGCCTGACAAAGTCAAAGATGCTGAGTTTAGTTCAGCAGATAAAAAAATTGCGACAGTCACAAAAAATGGAGTAGTACATGGTGTTAAGCGTGGAAAAACAACCATTACTATGAAAAGTGATAAAGAAGTCATCCATTATCAGATAAAGGTAGCGAAACATGGGATGGTTTATCCTAAATTTACAATGCTTACCGGTGAACATTTAGATATGCAGTTCAGCACTAAGGTAAAAGCTAAAAATGTCAGGTGGAGTTCTACAAACAAAAAAATCGCAACAATAAACAAAAAAGGAAAAATAGTTGCAAAAAAACGAGGAAATGTTATCATAAAAGGAAATGATGGCAAAAGGACATATGTATCAAAGATAACAGTTAAAAAAAGACCAAAGAATATAGTATATCTTACATTTGATGATGGTCCAAACAGCTACACGACACCGAAAGTATTAAATATCCTCAAGAAAAATCATGTAAAAGCAACATTCTTTGAACTTCGTCCTGCAAGCTATGACTTTAAGTTTACAAAGAGAGTTATAGACGAGGGACACACACTTGCTTTACACGGATATAAACATAAATATTATGAGATATACAAATCTGAAAAAGTTTATAAAGGAAACCTTGACAAACTCCGCAATCTTTTCTTTAAGAAATTTGGAGTATGGTGCACCGTATCAAGATTTCCGGGTGGAAGTTCAAATACAGTCAGCAGATACAATAAAGGCATCATGACAAGACTTACAAAGAAGCTTGACGGCTGGGGTTATCATTACTTTGACTGGAATGTCGATAGCGAAGATGCAGGCGGAGCAAGAAATCCGCAGCAGACTTTCCATAATGTTACCAGCGAACTTTGTAAAGGTAGAGGAAATGTCGTACTCATGCATGATTTTTACGGAAACGACAAGACAATAAATGCATTGGACAAAATGATAAAATACGGCAAAAAGCACGGATATGTGTTCCTGCCTATAACAGCCAGCACAGATGCAGTACATCACGGTGTAAACAACTAAAAAAGTCATAAAAGATTTACAAAGGGGTAAACATATATAACAGTATGTTTGCTCCTTTTTTCATAAAAAAATTGCGAAACTGTCGTAAACCTTGATAAAATTGCGATGATATCATTGCAATTAACACAAAGTATATCAGTTTCGTAGTTATCTATAAAATAAAAGGAGGAGAAAAAATGAACTTATTTGATATATTAGGACCTGTCATGGTTGGACCGAGCAGCTCGCACACAGCGGGAGCAGTAAGAATAGGTTATGTCGCAAGGCATCTTTTAAAGGACGAGCCATGCAAAGTAAAGATAGGACTTTACGGTTCATTTGCACAAACGGGAAAAGGTCATGGAACAGACAGAGCACTTATCGCAGGCATACTTGATATGCATCCTGACGATATGCGGATACCTGAAAGTTTTGAACTTGCTAAGGCGGCAGGCATAGAGTTTGAATTTTACAATGCGGACATAAGAAATGCACACCCGAACACTGCACTTATAGAAATGGTCGGAAAAAATGACCGAAAATTAAGCGTTCAGGCATCGTCACTCGGCGGTGGAAGGATAATGGTAAATAAGATAGACGGTATAGATGTAAACTTTTCAGCGGAAAAACCGACACTTATCGTTCACAACATAGACCAGCCGGGTCATGTCGCTGAGGTAACATCAATGCTTTCACATAAGTGTGTAAACATTGCGACAATGCAGCTTTTCAGGGATAAAAGAGGAGGTTATGCGGTTATGGTGCTAGAGACAGACCAGCAGATACCGGAAGAGTCTATTAAATGGCTTGAACATCTTGAGGGTGTGATAAAGGTTACTTATGTAAATATTATGGAGTGAGAGGAGGAACTATATGTTTGGTTCGATAAAAGAGATATTAGATAAGTGTGAGAGTGATGGCAGGGAGTTTTGGAGAGTTATCCTTGAGGATGATATGTCAGACAGGAATGTGGATGAGAACGAGTCTGCCCAAAAGATGAGAGAATTGTGGGATGCAATGTATCAGGCGGCTAAGGGATATGACGGCAGTATAAAATCAGCGAGCGGACTAAGCGGCGGTGACGGCAAAAAGATGGAAGAATATATAAAGACACACGAATGTCTCTGTGGTGAATTTATGGGAAAAGTTATCACGGAGGCACTTAAGATGGGAGAGTCAAATGCCTGTATGAAAAGGATAGTAGCTGCCCCGACAGCGGGTGCGTGTGGTGTTATGCCTGCAATCCTCGTGCCTTACTATGAGAGGATGATTTTACAAAATATAAATGTGGAAGATAATGCAAAAAACAACATAACTACCGATTATGGAGATAATAAATCAAATAACATAACGACCGATAATGCAGAGCAGAAGGACAAAGACACAAAAGCAAAAAAAGAAGCAGATGAAAAGATAATAAAGGCTCTCTATGTGGCGGCAGGTATAGGAGAGGTCATAGCCCGGAGAGCATCGATAAGCGGAGCGAGAGGAGGATGTCAGGCGGAGATAGGCTCGGCAAGTGCAATGGCAGCAGGAGCACTCACATATCTTCAGGGCGGCAATGAACAGCAGATAGCAGACAGCGTGGCAATGGCACTTAAAAATCTTTTAGGACTTGTCTGTGACCCGGTCGCAGGACTTGTTGAAGTGCCATGTGTAAAAAGAAATGTTGTCGGTGCGGTAAATGCAGTATCAAGCTCCCAGATGGCATCGGCTGGCATAAAAAGCAGGATTCCCGTTGATGAGGTTATAGATGCGATGGCTTATGTAGGCGACAAGATGGATGAGTCGCTCAAAGAAACCGGAGTAGGTGGACTTGCCGGAACGGTTTCGGGGAAGGAGATTGCGGGGAGGGTTTTGTGAAGATTATTAGTGTACCTTTTTGATTCACTTTCTGTTGTCGAATATGGCGTGTGATTTCCATTATAACTGCATCTGCCATGGTGTTTACAGGGACACCGCGATATCAGTATGGCAAAAGTGCAAAAGCGGCGACAGTGGTACAGGACAATGAAAACGAGAGTGAGGGTATGCAGACGGGTTTAAAAGTCGCATCAGGAAAAGCGAATAACCGGATTGTGAAAACGGTGTTCAGCGGAAAAAGCATTGTGAGAAACCTCACGCTCGGTTATGTATCGGGATAGTCTGTTATTGCGTATGAGACAGCAGAGGGAAAGATAAGCTACACATTGCCTTCAAGTCTGTCATATAAAGAATAGAGTAAGATACGGTTTGACAAGACAAAGTTAAGCTTAAATGCAGGAGACAGGGACAAGTTAAGCATTGCATATTCTGATATTGATACAACAGGGCAGAATGTAAAATGGTCGTATGACAATGATGATGTTGTGTCAGTTGATATTGCAGGAAACATAACAGCATATAAGAGTGGAAAGGTAATGGTAACGGCTAAATTAGGAGATGCAGAAGCGGACTGTGAGGTTACTGTTCTGTCCGATTAAGAAGGTAAGTATTCCGTCAAAAGTACAAAAAATAGGAAAAAATGCATTTTACGGGTGCAGTGGTCTAAAAGACCTCACAGTTAAAACAAAGAAACTCACTTCAAAAACAGTAGGAAAAGGTGCATTTAAAAAGCTGAATAAAAAAGCTAAGATAAAAGTGCCAAAGAGTAAGTTGAAATTATACGCAAAGATATTGAAAAGATAACATAAAGCCCCACGGGATAGTTCCTGTGGGACTTTGTTTTTGGTGTTATTTACATAAGAAGTACCACTGGTGATTTTTTCACATTATAATTTTTTTTGTGAAATTTCAAGAAGTTTGCTAGGCGTCGTGTCTAACGCATCTGCAAAAATCTTGACTTCGTAGTCGGGAACAAAACGGCGTCCGTGTTCTATCTTAGATATTGTGTTTTCAGTTATATCGTTATAACCATTAACCTGGATTTTTGCAGCAAGATCACGTGTTGATAATTTCTTTTCGCGGCGCAGTTTCCTTATTTCCAGACCGATAATATTTTTTCTGTTTTCGTTATACCAAAATGCTTTCATGAAACCTCCTATATGTATAAAAAGCGGCAAAAATGCCAAATTATAAAGATATTATAGATGTGTGCTCACATTTCAATATGCTTCTTAAGAATAGAAAAGAAACAGCCGCCGTGTGCCAGATAGGAATATTTTTTAGAATGTAAAAAGTTGACAAATATAAATATTATGATTAAAATATGCTTGTTAAGAATATTCTTGTTACAGAGATATTTTTATCCCATATAACAAAATTACTCTTGGAAATCTTAGAAAAGAGGGACCATAGTGTGAAAAATAATATTTTTCACACACAAGATTTGTGGATGTGCACACCTGACACAAACCTGATATGCAAAAAAAGTGTGCAGGAGTGAGGATTATTATGAAGAAAAGGACAAAAAAGGAAATTAAGCGGTGTCTTACGGGTATTGTGACAGCATCGCTTATAATCTCAAGTGTGCATATTGGAACATTTGCACTTGCGGCAAAAAAAACAAGTATTGCAAAAAGTGCAAAAGTTACGGTGGGAAAGACCGTAAGGGTAAAACTTAAAAACAACAAAAAGAGTGTTAAATGGAAAGTTTCAAAAGGAACAAAATATGTAAAGATAACTAAAAAGAGTAAGACAGGCTGCACCGTAAAAGGTTTAAAAAAGGGTTTGGCAACGGTACAGGCAGTTATCGGAAAGAAAAAGTACAGTTGTAAAATAACAGTTGCGGCAAAGAAAACGACAAAGAAGCCGGCAACAACGAAAAAACCGGTAACAACAAAGAAGCCTGTTGCAACGGCAGAACCTACGGCGACAACAAAGCCGACAGCTTCCTCAGATGTTACGGTAAAACCGTCCGTGACTGAAACACCAAAGGTGACAAACACACCGTCAGCTACGAGTGCACCTACGGTTACGGAAACACCGACAGTGGCACCTGTAGTTACGGCTGCACCGACAGTGGCACCGACTAATAAGGCGGAGTCTAAGGTAACACCTGCACCGACAATAACATCAACATTGACACCGACAGTAAAGCCAACAGCAAAACCGACACGCAAACCTGGTGAGATTGAGACATTCTATTATGGTGGTAGTTTAGACTTAGATGGTTACGATGGGCTATATAATGTAGTTGTAACTGATGATGTGACAGAAATAGATGATGAAGAATTTGAACGGTGTACGAATATGGTAAAGATTACTATATCGAAAAGTGTGAAAAAGATTGGAGAGAATGCTTTTAAATCTTGCAGTAATCTGAGCAGTATTGTAGTAGATGATGAAAATGCCTATTTTGACAGCAGAAATAATTGTAATGCAATAATTTCTAAAAGTAGTAATAAACTTATTGTAGGATGCAAAAATACAGTTATACCAAATGGTATAAAATCAATAGGTAATGGAGCATTTGACTCAAATAATTCTGTTAAGGAAATAACAATACCTGATAGTGTGACGGAAATAGGTGCGTCAGCCTTTAGTTACTGTGCAAATCTCGAAAAGATTAATATGCCAGCAAATCTTGAGAAAATAGGAGAGTCAGCTTTTAGTGAATGTGCAAGACTGCTTGAAATCAAAATACCTGACAGTGTGACTGAAATAGGAAGTAATGCATTTTATGATTGTGCCGGTTTATCGGAAATAAATATTCCATCTGGTCTGAAAGAGATAAATTATCAGACATATGCATATTGCAGCGGTTTAAAAAAGATTAGTATTCCGGATAGTGTTACAAAAATGGGATATAATGCATTTAAGGGATGCACAGGGCTTACAGAGATAAGTATTCCAAAAGCAATGAGTGAGATACCGGAAGGTATGTATTATGGTTGTACAGGATTGACAAGCATAACTATACCTGAGCATATTACAACAATAAAAGAGGAGGCTTTTGAAAACTGTACAAATTTACAGGAAGTTAAGTTCCATGATAAGTTATCAATAATAGAAAATAATTCATTTTCAAATTGTCCACTGCTTAAGAGTATAGAAATCCCGGCGAGTGTGACAGTTGTGGAGTCACAGGCATTTGCATACAATGATCTGGATAGTATTGTAGTAGACGAGGGTAATAAAAATTATTATAGTGATAATTCAAATGCAATAATAACAGTAAAGGCGATGAAGTATCTGGAAAGTGGTTCGGACTGGTTCTCGCATACATACAGTGCTAATGAGATTGTTGTAGGATGTAAAAATACTACTGTGTCCGCTAAGGTGAAATCAATAGGAGAGTGGGCATTTTGTGGTTGTGTAGGTCTTGCTAATATAGAAATTCCTGAAGGAGTTGAAACTATAAAATATGATGCGTTTCAATATTGCCGTGAACTTAAAAAGATAAATATTCCTGCGAGTGTAACGGATATAGGGCTTTGGGCACTTGCCGCATGTGATGCATTAGAGGAGATAACAGTTGATGAAAATAACCAAAATTATGACAGTAGAAATAATTGCAATGCAATTATTTCAAAAAAAGCATTAAAGGTTGATAATTATTGGAAATATCCTGCTGGAAATATGATTGCAGGTTGCAAAAATACTGTAATCCCGGAAGATATTGCAGGTATAGCAGAGGGAAGTTTTTATGATTTGAGAAGTCTTGAGAGTATTACTGTTCCAGATAAAATGGAAGGCTATTCTTCAAATAATGCAAACAATTATAGAAACACTAATTTATTCCCTCAATGCAATAATCTTAAGAGTATTACATGGAGAGGCAAAGAGTATAAGCGTCTGGATGAATTTAACAGTGCATTTCAAGATAATGAAAATCTTAATATGAGTAATCCATTAACATTTATTTACAATGGCAAAAATGGAGAGCAGATGGATAGTGATAAATATGAAAATAATGCGATTAATCTTGAAATTGCAAATGGAGTTGAAGATTTATTTTACTTTGCAGAAAATGATAGAATAGTTAAAGTATCAATGGCGGACAGCGTGAAGAAAATAGAAGACCAAGTGTTCCAATATTTTCATAATCTGAGTGAAATTCAACTTTCAAAAAATTTGGAGTCAATAGGGGAAGAGGCTTTTTATGAGTGTACAAGCCTTAAGAAAATAAGTTTGCCTGAAAAAATTACAGAGATTAAAGCAATGACATTTCATGATTGTAGTTTGCTTGAAGAGGTGGAACTGTCGGATAGTGGCAATTTAAAGAAAATAGATGATTTCGCATTTAGTGGCTGTGAATCGTTAAAGAAGATAAATATACCTGAAGGTGTAACTGATATAGGAAATAGTGCATTTGAAAATACAGCACTTACGGAAATCACAATTCCTGACAGCATAACGAATATTTCCTATGATATATTTCAGGGATGTGAAAATTTGACGAGTATAATATGGAAAGGACAAACATATAATTCAGCTTCGGAATTTTTTGGAGCTTTTAAAACGGCATATTTGGAGAAAAATACAAAGTAGGATATAAAGCAAAAATGAATTGCAGGATGTTTAAAATCGGTATAAGCAAAAAGTAAATCAAACAACGATAAAATCGGCATTTACAGTAGTTAAGTGCCGATTTTTTTGTCATATTCTTACAAAAAAATCAGAGAAAATAATGCATATTGCATAAGAAAACATAAAATTTATTATTATACAATTATATGTATTGCTATAAAACCTATACAATATTTTTTGCAAAATGCACATATTAAAAAATTAAATTGTCTGATATGATTAAAACAGTTTAGAAAGTAACTTTAAATATTGCCTTTTTAAAATAAACAAAATATAATGAAAGGAAGAATAATGTATGGGGAAAATTGATATAGCAACAAAACAATATATATCGTAATAAAAACAAAGGTGCCGCAATCAAATTGAGTTCGGAAGAATTTTTATCGGGATTTAGAAAAGAAGATAAATTAATGCCGGTGGTAACTCTGGTTATCTATTTTGGAGATAAAAGCTGGGATGGAGCAAAAAGTGTTCATGATATGTTTTGTGTGGACGATGAACAGATTTTAAAATATGTTCCTGATTATAAAATAAACCTGATAGAGCCGATAAAAGTTTCAGACAGCGAGTATGAAAAGTTTAAAACAGATTTGGGGTCGGTATTACAATTCATAAAACATCAATCGGATGACGATGGAAGATGGATTAAAGGAAAACGCAGGTTTCAAAATGTAGAAAAAGAAGCAGTAGAATTAATAAATATGATAACCGGTGCAAATATTGCCGGCAATGAGAAAGATGAGGTGGTTGATGTGTGCAGAGCATGGGAAAATTCATTGAAAAATGCAAAAGATGAGGGACAGCGAGAAGGCAGGATTGCCGGGCAGATTGAAGGAAAAATTGAAGCATATATAGATTGTAATATGACGATACCAGAGATTGCAAAGAAAGTGTCGAAGCCGGAAGAATATGTAAGAGAAGTTGTAAAAAAGTTATCAGCAGTATCTCAATGAACAGATAATATATAAGGGTGGGCGTCAGAGATTATAATATGATATAAAAATTGAAAATAATTATACATTGATATTTTCACACAAAAGGTAAGTTGCATATAGATTATAAAATGAATAAAAACTGAAAGTAATAGTACTTAATTTTAATAAAATTCCCGACAGCACGAATATAAAAAGTTCGCACTATCGGGAGTTTTTGTTTTATTATTTTGATGCAGTCAAGTGGATATTTGCAATCCATACTGATAATTTTTTAGTAGTGTTTAATAATAGATTATCTCTTATTGCTCTGTCTCCAGATATGCATCTTTTCTGCTTCTGCAATAAGCTGATCCCTGAAATCAGGATGTGCAACTGAGATAAGAGCCTCAGCTCTCTGCCAAGAAGAAAGTCCCTTGAGGTTTACGATGCCGTACTCAGTTACAAAGTAATTGATGTTTGCACGCGTATCGGTAACGATAGAACCATTTGAAAGAGTAGGTTTGATTCTTGACTGAACAGTGCCGTCTTTGGTTGTGAAAGTAGAAGACATACAGATAAAGCTCTTTCCACCGTTTGAGAGGTAAGCACCGAGTACGAAGTCAAGCTGTCCGCCTGCACCGCTTATGTGTTTTGTTCCGGCACTCTCTGCATTTATCTGTCCGAATAAATCAATATCTACCGCATTGTTTATTGAAATAAAATTGTCAATAGAAGCGATAACTGACATATCGTTTGTGTAGTTTACAGGAGCACTCATGCACTCAGGATTTTCATCTAAGTAGTCGTAAAGTTTCTTTGTTCCTGAACCGAAAGCATATACCTGGCGCCCCTTGTCTCTTGACTTTTTAAGACCTGTTATCTTGCCGGCTTTTGCAATGTCAACAAATGCATCAACATACATTTCAGTATGTACACCGAGGTCTTTAAGGTCTGACTGTGCAATAAGTGAACCTACGGCATTTGGCATACCACCGATACCAAGTTGCAGGCAGGCACCGTCAGGAATTTCATCTACGATATATTTTGCAACAGCTTCATCAACTTCAGTTGTAGGAGCCGGAGCACCTGTCTCAAGAATTGCAGGATTGTCACCCTCGACTATCATGTCAACATTGCTGATGTGGATGCCGTTTTCAAATCCGCCGAGACAGCGAGGCATATTTTTATTAACTTCAACGATAATTATATCTGCAACTTCACAGCAGGCAGCCATATGTGATGCGTTTGGTCCGAAGTTAAAATATCCGTGTGCATCCATAGGAGCAGCCTGGAACATTGCTACACGAGGAGGGGTCTGACTGTTTCTGTAATATCCCGGAAGTTCAGAATATTTGATAGGAGAGTAGAAACAAAAGCCTTTTGCTACTGCTTTTCTCTCGATGCCGCTGCTATGCCAAGAGTTCCATGTAAAATGAGAAGCTGCATCTTCAAGTTTGAAGATTTCAGGCTCTTTCATAAGAATACCGCCGCGGATGTTGATGTCTGAAAGTTCAGGCATACGCTTTGCAAGTGCCTTGTCGAGTGCATCAACAGTGCCGGTGCACCATCCATAATCGATCCAGTCGCCGGATCTTATAACTTTGACTGCTTCATCAGCAGTAGTAAGTTTCTGCTTGTAAATTTCATTAAAATCCATAATCTTCCTCTTTTCTGTGCCACAAGATTGTAGTTGTCCTAATTGCATCATTAACATATGAAATGATTGTTATCTGCCATTATAGAAAGTATAGGCAGTAACCGTAGTCCGCATCGTGACACTGATGCGGGCATTATATTATGCAGGAATAGAAATAAGATTTGTTCCTTACACAAATTACAGTATAAATTAAATTGAGAAAAATTATACTGTAAAGTCTAAAATTTTGCCAACAATAGAATAACACTAATAAAAAAAATTATCAACAAATGAATTGAGGGACAGGCAGCCAGAATTGTAAGAAAATGTAATTAGGCTATAGTATAAAGTGTAACAGTTCGGTCATTCATTCCTTAGTTTCATAAACCTGCCAGCAAGCTGTCAGTCGCTGCTTCGCAGCTTATGTTTATTTCATTTGGAAAATGAAAGGCTATTCAGCTATAAAAAATAAATTAAAAATAAAGTACCTTGAAAAAACTTGCTTAATTTGTCGTTTTGTTATATGATTATCAATGATAGAACCGATTGTATGTGAGAGTTACATAATATGAAAATTGAGTGCATACTTGATTTTCTGATGTATAGGATATATGTGATAGTAGGTCGGTTTCTAAATAAAGCTGATATTGTATCAGTGAAAAACGGACAAGGAGGAACTTATTTTTATGGCAAAGAAAGTAGTTTTAGCAGGCGCTTGTCGTACTGCAATCGGAAAAATGGGTGGAGGATTAAGCACTACTCCGGCACCTGTATTAGGTTCAATCGTTATTAAGGAAGCTCTTAAAAGAGCAAATGTACCTGCAGATCAGGTAGATCATGTATATATGGGATGTGTTATCCAGGCAGGACTTGGACAGAACGTAGCACGTCAGGCAGCACTTAAGGCAGGACTTCCAATTGAAACACCAGCAGTTACAGTTAACGTTGTATGTGGTTCAGGTCTTAACTGTGTAAACATGGCTGCTCAGATGATTAAAGCAGGAGATGCTGATATTGTTGTTGCAGGTGGTATGGAAACATGTCAATGGCTCCATATGCTTTACCACAGGCTAGATTTGGTTACAGAATGAACAATGGTACACTTGTTGATACAATGGTTAACGATGCATTAACAGATGCATTCAATCACTACCACATGATGATTACAGCTGAAAACGTAGCTGAACAGTGGGGAATTACAAGAGAAGAATTAGATGCTTTCTCAGCTAACTCACAGCAGAAATGTGAAAAGGCT
>ERZ838399.2263-NODE-2263-length-14959-cov-8.436527_pt1 | contig 14959 bp, 14 predicted proteins | sample MGYA00519683_ERZ838399 | MGnify/ENA primary metagenome ERZ838399 (study PRJEB31850, sample SAMEA3708833) | human gut metagenome | biome: human gut; feature: human-associated habitat; material: faeces | place: China | collected 2014 ...
CGGCTTTTTGCAGCCGAGGCAGCGGTTGGCTTCGTCCAGAACATGAAGTGCCATGCGTTCCTCCTTGGATCGGCGGGGCCGATCTTCCTTCTTCTTCTCACATGTTGTATCCAACATTGCATTGCTTTAATGATACACCCAATACGGCACGGTTACAAGAGCGGAATTGCTGATTTTTTGCCAGAATTTTTTGTCAATTCGTCAAAAAGATATTTTTTTGACGATATATTCCGCCCATCGGGGCCGGGTTTGCCCGGCACAGGGCCCCAAAGTCGCTGGCCGCTGCCTGTGCCGCCGCCATCCGGGCACCGTCGGGGCCGGTCTGGGCCAGCTTTGCCAGCGAGTGAGACACCGGAAGGGACACCTGCCCCAGCAGCGGCAGGGCGTCCTTCCGTGCTCCCAGCAGGTGCAGCGCCGGCGGCAGAGCCGGCACCGTGTCGGCCGTATAGCCCAATGCAGCATCCATGGCAAGGCGGCGCATCCGGGCCCGGGGGTAGCGCACCGTGGTCAGGGCATCCAGCAGTTGCGGCAGACTGGTGCTCTGTCGCACCGCGTGTTCCAACCGGTGTTCCAGCCCTTCGGACACTCCGCGCACCGCTGCAAAAGGCTCCGGCTTTGCGCAGGCTGCCCGCAGCAGGGCCAGCTCACACCGGCCTGCCGCGTCAAAATCCGTATACGCGCCGTCATTTTCCGCCGTTTTATACAGTTCAAACGCCTTTTCCGGCACAAACGGGGCCACGGCCTCGGCTCCACCCTCGGCCCAGAGAGCCCGCAGAGCGCTGGCACTGGCAAATTGCGCGTGGCCGCTCTCCTCCAGCGTCTGCCCGTGGTTGGCCCCCCTGCGGGGCAGCGGCACCGGGGTCATGCCTGCCCGCTGCTCCAGGATGGCGCGGCAGTACTCCACGGCCAGGTTGTTGTTCGGCTGGCTCAGCAGCGCCGCCATGGCAGGGTCGGCCCCCACGGCCTGCACTGCCGCCTGCCGGGCTGCCGCAAAGCTGCGTGCCCCGGCGGCCAGCTGCTGCTTCAGTGCCGCGCGGTAGGCCGCACTGTTCAGCACCCGGGCGGTTTCCAGCAGCAGGGCAGCGTCCGGGGTCTCGGCCCCGAACACCAGGGCGTCGCACCCGGTGGCCGCCAGCAGATGCACCCCGGCCCGTGCAAAGGCCTCCGCCCCCGCGCAGGCCCAGGGGGCCGGCAAGGCAAACACGAGGTCGGCCCCGCACTCCAGCGCGGCGCGCACCCGCACGCTTTCCGGCAGCAGCGGCAGTGCTCCCCGCTGGGTCAGCCCGCAGCTCATGGCCACCGCCACACGCTGCGCCCCCAGTGCCCGTGCCTGCGCCAGCTGCCAGGCGTGCCCGTTGTGGAAGGGATCGTACTCGGCAATGATGCCTGCAAATCTCATGACAATGCTCCTTTCCGGGCAAAAAGGGCCTCTCTCCGCCCCGGAAGATTGTTAAATTTATATCGTATATACAGAAAATCTATGGGTTTTTCTGCATTTGTAGGCAGGGTGTACAAAAGCCTTGTACACAAGTTTTACCGCTTTGCCCGGATTGTGCCTTGAAAAGGCGTTGTTCCTATTATATAATAAACACAGGAATCTGTAAAATTCTGTCCGCAGATTTCCAAAAAACGGCGGGCAGAGCAAAAACATACAGGAGGCAACACAGATGAAAGTTCTGGTTATTAACTGCGGTTCTTCTTCCCTGAAGTATCAGCTGATCGATATGGACGGCGAGAAGGTGCTGTGCAAGGGCCTGTGCGAGCGCATTGGCATGGAGAGCAGCATGATCACTCACGAGGCCAACGGCCACAAGGCCACCACCCCGGCCATCTTCCCCACCCACACCGAGGCATTTGCTGAGGTCGTGAAGAAGATGACCACCGGCGAGGGCAAGTGCATCAATGACGTGAGCGAGATCGACGCCATCGGCCACCGCGTGGTGCATGGCGGCGAGAAGTTCAAGAGCAGCTGCCTGATCACCGATGAGGTCATCGAGACTCTGCGTGAGCTGAGCCCGCTGGCTCCCCTGCACAACCCCGCAGGCATCCTGGGCATCGAGGCCGCCCGCAAGGTGTTCGGCAACATCCCCATGGTGGCCGTGTTCGACACCGCTTTCCACAGCACCATGCCCCCGAAGGCTTACATGTACGCCATCCCCTATGAGTACTATGAGAAGTACGGCGTGCGCCGCTACGGCTTCCACGGCACCAGCCACAAGTACGTTGCCCACAAGGCAGCCGAGTATCTGGAGGAGCCCATTGAGCGCCTGAAGCTGATCACCTGCCATCTGGGCAACGGTTCTTCCATTGCCGCAGTCGATCAGGGCAAGGTGGTGGATACCTCCATGGGCATGACCCCGCTGGCCGGCCTGATGATGGGCACCCGCTGCGGCGATTTGGACCCCTCTGTGGTCAACTACCTGAAGTATAACCTCGAGATCACCGGCCACGAGCTGGACGAGATCCTGAACAAGAAGTCCGGCCTGCTGGGTGTTTCCGGCGTGTCCAGCGACAAGCGCGATGTCGAGGATGCCGCCATGAACGGCAACAAGCGCGCACAGCTGGCCAGCGACATGCTGAACTACCAGATCAAAAAGACCATCGGCAGCTACATTGCCGCCATGGGCGGCGTGGACGCCATCGTCTTTACCGGCGGCATCGGCGAGCATGACGCTGACTCCCGCGCCAAGATCTGCCACCACATGGATTGGCTGGGCATCCGCATCGACACTGACAAGAACCGCGATGCACACAAGCAGAAGGAAGATGTCGTTGAGGTCACTGCCTGGGGCGCCCGTGTCCGCACCCTGATCATCGAGACCAACGAGGAGCTGATGATCGCCCGCGACACGAAGGAAGTCATCGAGAAGTAAGTCTTACTTTTCTTGAAAGAAAAGTAAGCAAAAGAACTTTCAATATTTGTTCCCGGGAACGGGTTATGGCGAGAGGCTGCAGCATGGGGTTTGACCTTGTGCGGCAGCCTCTTTTATGGTATAATCGGCTTAATGAGGTCGTATATTTAAATTTCAGGAGGGTTGTCCGTATGAGCAGCAAGGTTTCAAAAGGCATTGCACTGCTTCTCTTTGGCATCCTGCTCTGCGCAGGCAGTGGGGAAATCAACGCCACGATTCTGTACAATTTCGGTGATTTCCCGTTTGCCGCGATAGGCGTCATTGTAGGAGCCGTGGGGCTGTATATGGTGTTCTCTGATATGGCGGAGTAAACGGCGCGGGCGGCATGTATGCCGCCCCTACAATGCTTTGCCGGGCGTTTGCGGCTATGCTGCGGGTCGGGCATGCCCGGCCCCTACAGTGCAAGCAAATTAAAAAGGGAGCCTGCCGATTCACGGCAGACTCCCTTTTCTTGTTTTATTTGTTTGGAATTTCTTCGGTTCCTTCTTTGCAAAGAAGGAACAAAACCCCCGTAATCACTGCTGGGCGGCCTCGGCGCGCTTCTTGGCGATGGCGGCGATGGCATCCTTGCGGGACAGGTTGATGCGGCCCTGCTGGTCGATGTCGGTCACCATGACAAAGATGGGATCGCCAACGGCAACGACATCCTCAACATGCTCGACGCGGTGGTCATCCAGCTTGGAGATGTGGACAAGACCCTCCTTGCCGGGGGCGATCTCAACAAACGCGCCAAAGTTCATCAGGCGGGTCACACGGCCTTTGTAGATAGCACCGATCTCCGGGTCTTCCACGATGGTCTTGATGGTCGCGATGGCGCGCTTCGCGTCGTCCTGATCGACGGCAGAGATGAAGACATGGCCGTCCTCCTCAATGTCGATTTTGCAGTTGAAGTTCGCGCACATTTCCTGAATGACCTTGCCTCCCTTGCCGATGACATCCTTGATCTTGTCGACAGGGATCATCATGCTGAACATCTTGGGCGCATACTTGGACAGCTCGGCGCGCGGCTCGGCGATGACGGGCTTGATGATCTGGTCGAGGATGTACAGGCGGCCTTTGCGGCACTTTTCCAGCGCTTCCTCAACGATCTCATAGGTCAGACCGTCGACCTTAATATCCATCTGGATGGCCGTGATGCCGCGGCGGGTGCCGCCGACCTTAAAGTCCATATCGCCGTGGAAGTCCTCCACACCCTGAATGTCAAGCATCGTCATCCAGCGGCCGCCGTGCAGCGGGTCACCATCGGTGATCAGGCCGCAGGAAATGCCCGCAACGGGTGCCTTGATGGGCACGCCCGCGTCCATCAGTGCCAGCGTGGAGCCGCAGATGGAGGCCTGCGAGGTCGAGCCGTTGGAGGACAGAACCTCGGAGACGCAGCGGATCGTGTAGGGGAACTCGGCCTGATCGGGCAGTACGGGGATCAGGGCGCGCTCGGCAAGGTTGCCGTGGCCGATCTCACGGCGGCCGGGGCTGCGGGGTGCGCGGGCCTCGCCGACAGAGTACGGCGGGAAGTTGTAGTGGTGGATATAGCGCTTGTACGGCGTGTCGGACAGGTCATCCATCAGCTGGGCATCCTTGGTGGAGCCGAGGGTGCAGATGGTCAGCACCTGCGTCTGGCCGCGGGTGAACATGCCGGAGCCGTGGACGCGGGGCAGCAGGCCGACCTCGGCAGCCAGCGGGCGGATTTCATTGATGCCGCGGCCGTCAACGCGCTTGCCGTCCTCGAGCAGCCAAGTGCGGACGACCTTCTTCTGCAGCTTGTAGCTGATCAGGTCAAGGTCGGCGGCGGTCAGCTCGGGATGCTCGGCAGCGATGGCGTCCATGATGGGCAGCATCGCTGCGTCGCGGACATTCTTGTCATCGGTGTTCATGGCATTCTTGACTTCGTCCAGATGCTTGGCGTAGACATCGGCCAGCAGGGCATGATCCAGCTCCACGGGGGTAAAGCTCTTCTTCGGCTTGCCGATCTCGGCCACAATGCCGTTGATGAAGGCGAGCATCTTCTTGATCTCCTCATGACCGGCACGGATGGCGCGCATCATGGTCTCCTCGTCTACCTCGTTAGCGCCGGCTTCGATCATGACGATTTTTTCCTCGCTGGCGGCAAGGGTCAGGGAGAGGTCGCTGTGCTCGCGCTGCTCCTTGGTGGGGTTCAGCACGATCTCACCATCCACCAGACCGACAAAGACACCGGCGATGGGGCCGTTCCACGGAATATCAGACATAGCGATGGCCAGAGAGGCGCCGTTCATGCCGGAGATTTCGGCAGAGCAGTCGGGGTCAAGGCTCATGACAGTCATCGTGACGCAGACATCGTTGCGCATATCCTTGGGGAACAGCGGGCGGATCGGACGATCGACCACGCGGGAGGAGAGGATGGCATGCTCACCGGGGCGACCCTCGCGGCGCATAAAGCTGCCGGGGATGCGGCCTGCGGCATAGAGCTTCTCCTCAAACTCAACGCTCAGGGGGAAGAAATCAACGCCGTCACGCGGCTTGTCGCTCATCGTGACATTGCACAGCACGCAGGTCTCGCCGTAGCGGATCATCGCGCTGCCGTTGGACAGACCGCACATTTTGCCGGTCTCGACCACAAAGGGGCGACCCGCAAAGGTCGTCTCAAACTTGCGGTACTTGGGGAAGGTTTCCAGTCTGGATGCGAATTCGTAAGCCATAGGGATTCTCCTTCTTTGGTAGATTTTTACTTTCAGCCTCTCCCCCGCCCCGATCTTGTACAATAAAGCCAGCAGCCAGACCGTATTGTCTGGGTGCTCGATTTACTGCACAAAATGGCGGCGGGGCGGCTGTAAAATACAGGTGCAGTGGGGTTTCAGGTGTGCATTGCCGGAAACAGGCACGGGCGGATATGGAATCCGCCCCTACAACCGTCCGCGAAATGGGCGGCTGCGCACTTATAAAAAAAGCAGGCAGAGTGCAAATGCACCCTGCCCGTTTTTGCGAAAATTACTTACGCAGACCCAGCTCAGCGATCAGGGCACGGTAACGGTTGATGTCCTTCTTCTGCAGATAGGCCAGCAGATTGCGGCGGCGGCCAACCATCTTGAACAGGCCGCGGCGGCTGTGGTTGTCATGCTTGTTGGTCTTCAGATGCTCGGTCAGGTGGTTGATACGAGCGGTCAGCAGAGCAACCTGGACCTCCGGAGAACCGGTGTCACCCTCATGGATGGCTGCCTTAGCGATGATGGGCTGCTTGTCGATAGCGGATTTCTGGCTCATTGGTAAATACCTCTTTCTGAAAAATATATCGGCCGTCGGCGCAGTAAGGGGTAGTTGGAACCATTGAGGCATACGCCCCATACCGGGCCGCGGTAACATTGACTAGTATAGCACAGCTCCGGCAGAAATACAAGGGCTGTGCCGCTTATTTTGCAATTATTTTGTTGCATTTTCCCCGGCAAAGTAGGCTTTGCTCTCATCGGCGGCGCGGTGGATGAGGGCCGCCAGCTCCTCAAGGGAGTTGAACTTGCGGACGGGGCAGTAATACTTGTGAAATTCCAGCACCGGCTGCCGGCCGTAGATGTCCCCCGCATAGTCCGGCACGAATGTCTCGCAGGTCACAGCGGCGTCCGCGCTGCTGTCAACCGTGGGGCGCTTGCCGATGCCGGTTGCCGCAGGCCGCCACTGCCCGTCCAGAAAGATGCGGGTCAGGTAGACGCCCGCACAGGGCTGCAGCGCCGCGGCGGGATAATTCTGGTTCAGCGTCGGCGTACCCAGCAGGCCGCCGCCGATGCCCTTGCCGTGGACAACAGGCCAGTCAATCGCATAGGGCTCGCCGAGCATCGCGTTGGCGTCCGCCAGACGGCCCTCCTCCAACGCGGCGCGGATGCGGGTCGAGGATACTGTCTGGCCGTTGTACTGCGCCATCGGTACAATATGGACGCCGATGCCCAACGGCTTGCAGAGTTCCCGCAGCCGTTCAACATTGCCGGCCGCCCGCGCGCCGAAGGTAAAGTTATCGCCGCAGAAAAGTTCTCTCGCCGCAAAGCAGTCAACAAGCACCTTCTGCACAAAATCCTCCGGCGACAGGCTGCGGAACGCATCAAAGGGTGCCTCCTGATATTCCTCGATGCCCAGCCCCGCGATGCGGGCGTGCTTTTGCGCCAGCGAGAGGATGCGCCCGCCCTTCAGGGTGCTGCTGGCGGGCAGCTCAAAGGTAAAGGCTGCGGCAGTCAGGCCCTTTTCTGCGGCGCAGGCCGCAGCCGCGCCCAGCACGGCACGGTGGCCGCAGTGGACGCCGTCAAAATAGCCCAGCGCCACGGCACTGCCCTGCGGGGCGTGGATGGGCGTCAGGCTCTGGTATATCTGCATTGGCTGTCAGCCCCTTTCGCAAAATAGTTTTTCGACCTTCAGCACACCGTCCTCGACGCTGGCCAGACCCAGAAAAGCCCCGCTTTCCTCATAGACGCGGTAGCGGCCGTCAGCGGCCTTATAATGGCTTGTAGGGCAGCCGTTGAGCAGGTGTGCCTTCACGCCCTCGTTGACATGCAGCGCGGGCAGCGGTGCAAAGACGGTCTCGATGGGCAGCACCCAATCGTTGGCCGCAAGCTCGCCGCACTCGGCAGCGGCAAGGATCTCGGGCAGCGTGTGGCACTGCTCCAGAGAAAACACACCCGCCTGTGTGCGGCGCAGTGCCGACAGGGTCGCAGGTACACCGAGGGCGGCGCCGATTTCCTCAGCCAGCACACGGATGTAGGTGCCCTTGGAGCAGGCCACCCGGATCGTGTACTCATCCTGTGCGGGGCTGCCGAGGTATTCAATGTCGTAAATCGTGATGGGGCGGGGCGTGCGCTCCACAGTCTGGCCCTTGCGGGCAGCCTTGTACAGCGGCTGGCCGTTGATCTTGACCGCGCTGTACATCGGCGGCAGCTGCATCCGGTCACCACGGAACTGCGGCAGCACGGCGCGCAGTTCGGCCTCCCCCACCGTGACGGGGGCAGTTTCCAGCATCGTACCGGTCACATCGCCGGTATCGGTGCGCAGCCCCAGACGCAGCGTTGCTTCGTAGGTTTTATCATGGTCAAGCTGGCGGTCGGCGGCCGCAGTCGCCTTGCCGATAAACACCGCGAGCACACCGGTGGCCATGGGGTCCAGTGTGCCCGAGTGTCCCAGCTTGCGTGTGCCCAGTGCGCCGCGCAGCTTGGCCAGCACATCAAAGCTGGTCCAGCCGGCAGGCTTATCCACGGGCAGAATGCCGTTTGGCGTTTGCATAGCAGGGTTCCTTTTCTGTTGTCAGGTTTTAAAAGGCTTCCCCTCAGGGATGGGGAGCCGTCACCAAAGGTGACTGGGGAGGGGCAAGTCTGCCGTTGCAGACCGTTTACGGGTTGTTGCGGGCAGGTTCGCCCCTCATCCGGCCTTGCTTCGCGCGGCCACCTTCCCCCAATGGGGGAAGGCTTTATTGCGGTTCTTTCTCCGCGTCGGCGCGGTCCAGTTCCTTTTTAACTTCCTCGAGGATTGCGTGCTTGGCATTGTCCGGGTTGCCGCTGATCTCGCAGCCGGCAGCGCGGGGGTGGCCGCCGCCGCCCAGACGGCGTGCGATGTTGCAGGCGTTGGTGTTATGGCCGGTGCGCACGCTGATCTTGAAGCTGCCGTCCTTCTGCTGGCGCAGGGTCAGGCCGACCTCGACACCCTCGATGGAGCGGGGCAGGCTGGTCAGATCCTCCAGCTCGGCGCCGGCCACGCCGGCCGCCTGGATCTGATCCCATGTCAGGCAGATCAGGGCGCAGCGGTCATCGTAGTAGAACTCCAGACTTTCCAGCGCCATGCGCTCCGCGATAACGCGGGCGTGGGAGCGGCTCTCGAACAGTCGTTCGTTGAGCATCTCCACATCGGCACCGGCCTCGATCAGGTCAGCCGCCGCGCGGTGGGTCGCCGCCGTTGTGTTGCTGAACCGGAAGCACCCCGTATCGGTCGCCACGCCCGTGTACAGGCAGGAGGCGATCTCCGGCGTGATCTTGGCCCCCATCTCGGGGATGAGCGTTGTCAGCAGTTCGGCCGCAGCCGCTGCGCCATCGTCCACCAGTGTCTCGTAGGCGTAGCCGCTGTTGGAGCCATGGTGGTCGATGCACAGATCGACATGCTCTGCATATTCCTGAATGTTGTTGCGCTCCCCGAAGAGCTGGATGCCGGCCACATCCACCGCCACCACAAAGGCGGGGCGGAAGCTGCCGTCAAACACCGTGATGGGCATGTAGCTGTACATGGCAGGGATCGGGTCGCTGCACAGCACAGCTGCATTTTTGCCCAACTGCTGCAGGGCAAGGCAGAGCGCCGTGCCCGAGCCGATAGTGTCACCGTCAGGGTTTTTGTGGCAAAGGATCAGGATGTCATCTGCAGCAAGCAGACGCGAAACAACCGTCTCGCGATCTACATTCTGAGTCATAGGTTCCTCTTTTCTAACTGGGTACAGGGTTTACTCTGCGTCAGAGTCGGACTCGATGTCCAGCTCACCCAGCAGTTGGTTGATGTGCGCGGCGTAGGCTGCGCCTTCATCTTTGACGAATACAAAGCGCGGTGCCTTGCGGATGTGCATCCGGCGGCTGACCTCGGTGCGGACATGGCCGGAGGCCTTGTTCAGCGCCTTGACGACCGGCTCCGGGCCGCCCTCACGACCCATCACACTGATGTAGACCTTGGCCTGGTCGAGGTCGGGGGTCACATCCAGACGGGTCACGGTCAAAAGACCGCCCGTCACGCGGGGGTCCTTCATCTCGCCGATGATGGCGATGATTTCACGCTTCATATCCTGGGCCATACGGCCGTGGTTTTTGGTTGGCATTTACTTTACCTCTGCAATCAATCGCGGTACTCTTCCATCTTGAAGCACTCAAAGACATCGCCTTCCTTGATGTCTTGGAACTTGGCCAGGGTGATACCGCACTCAAAGCCTGCGGCAACCTCCTTGGCGTCATCCTTGAAGCGCTTCAGGCTGGCGATGGCATCCTCGCAGATGACGATGCCGTCACGGACCAGACGCAGCTGGGCATCGCGGGTGATCTTGCCATCGGTGACACGGCAGCCGGCAACGGTGCCGACGCTGGAGATCTTGTAGACCTGACGGACCTGTGCCTCGCCCAGTGCGACCTCACGGACCTTCGGGGCCAGCATGCCCTTCATAGCGTCGGAGACATCGTTGATGGCATCGTAGATGACGCGGTACATACGCATCTCAACGCCGGTCTGCTCGGCCTCGGCCTTGGCGACGGCATCAGGGCGGACATTGAAGCCGATGATGATGGCGTTGGACGCATCGGCCAGAGAGACATCGGACTTGGAGATAGCGCCGACACCTGCATGGATGACGCGGACGCGGACCTCCTCGTTGGAGATCTTCTCGAGGCTCTGCTTGACAGCCTCGGCGGAGCCCTGCACATCAGCCTTGACGATGATGGGCAGTTCCTTCATATCGTTGGCGGCCATCTGGTCGAACAGGTTATCCAGCGTGACCTTGGTGTAGGCAGCAAACTGCTTCTCCTTGGCCTCGGTGGTACGCTTGTCGGCCAGCTCGCGGGCCAGACGCTCGTCCTCGACAGCCTCGAACAGCTCGCCGGCCTCGGGGACCTCGGTCAGGCCGGTGATCTCAACAGGCGTGGACGGGCCGGCCTCGGTGATTTCCTGACCCTTATCGTTGCGCATGGTACGCACGCGGCCGACAGCAGTGCCGGCGATCAGGCAGTCGCCCTTATGCAGGGTACCGTTCTGGACCAGCAGCGTTGCGATGGGGCCCTGACCCTTATCCAGACGGGCCTCGACAACAGCGCCCTTGCCGCGGCGGCTCGGGTTGGCCTTCAGCTCCATGACCTCGGCCTCGAGAGCGATACGCTCGAGCAGGTCGCTGATGCCCATGCCGGTGACGGCGGACACAGGGATGCAGGCGACGTCGCCGCCCCAGTCCTCGGGCACGATCTCGTACTTGGTCAGCTGCTCCTTGACGCGCTCGGGGTTGGCGGTGGGCTTATCCATCTTGTTGATGGCAACGATCAGCTTGACATTGGCAGCCTTGGCATGGTTGATGGACTCGATGGTCTGGGGCATAATGCCGTCATCAGCGGCAACGACCAGCACAGCAATGTCGGTCATGTTCGCGCCGCGGGCACGCATCGAGGTGAACGCCTCGTGGCCGGGGGTGTCGAGGAAGGTGATGACGCTGTCGCCGCTCTTGACCTGATACGCACCGATGGCCTGCGTGATGCCGCCGGCCTCACCCTTGGTGACATTGGTCTTGCGGATGGCATCCAGAATGGAGGTCTTGCCGTGGTCAACATGGCCCATGACAACGACAACGGGGGGACGCTCGACCAGATCGGCGGCGTTGTCCTCCTCCTGCACAAACAAGCGCTCCTCGATGGAGACATGGACCTCATGCTCGACCTTGGCGTGGAACTCCTCGGCAATCAGAGCGGCGGTGTCGAAGTCAACGACATCGGAGATGGCGTGCATCTCACCCATCTGCATGAACTTGGCCACGACCTTGGCAGCGCTCTGCTTCAGGCGGGTAGCCAGCTCACCGACGGTGATCTCATCGGGGATGGAGATCTTGAGCTGGGCATTGCGGGCCTTCTCAAGCTGGATGCGCTGCAGACGCTCGGCCTCAGTCTCGCGGCGGCGGCCGAACTGCTGGCCGCGGCGATTGTTGCGGTTGTTGAACTTTTCCTTCTTGCCGGTGGGCTGGTTCTTGCGCTTGCTGGGCATGTTGCGGCTGTCGGCCAGATCGTCATAGCGGGCGTTGAACTTATCCACATTGACATCCACGGTGCGGGTATCCACAGAGACCTGCGCGCGGTTGACCTGCACCTGCTCCGTCTTGACAGGCTCCTTGATGCCGGTATCGGCGGCCAGCTCCTGCAGGGTGACGCGCTTTTCATTGCGCTTCTCGGCCTGCTTTTCGGGCTTGCGGCTGTCTTTCTTCTGCTCGGGCTTCGGCTCCTGCTTGGCTTCGGGCTTGGCAGCTGCCTTGGGCTGCTCCGCCTTGGCGGCGGGCTTGTCGGCCTTCTTGGGCTCAGGCTTCTTCTGTTCGGGCTTCTTCTGCTCGGGCTTCGGGGCGGGCTTAGCCTCCTCCTTGCCGCTGGCAAGGTAGGCGTCCAGACTTGCCTCGGCATTCTCGCGGGTCAGGGTCTCCAGCAGGACATTCAGCTCTTTTTCCTCAAAAGTGCCGCCGGTCTTATAGGCTTCGCCGGTCACGCCGGTCACGGTCTCGATGACCTTTTTGGCGGGCACGCCGAACTCCTTGGCAACATCAGCGATCTTATATTTAAAGTCCATATAGTGTGGTCCTCCTCTATCAAAGGTATTTTGCGCACAGCTGTGCAAGGTGTTCGTCAGTCACGCCGAACACGGCGGCGGGCTTGGGGGTAAGCATGGCCAGATCTGCGCTGGTCAGGGGCATCTGCTCGCAGGCAACAATGTCCTCACAGGCGTCCTTCATGTGGCTGACGGTACGGTCGCTGGCGTCCGAGGTCAGCAGCACAAGGGCCACCTTACCGCGCAGTGCATTTTCCTGTACGCGGTCATACCCGTGCAGCAGCTTGCCGGCCTTGCGGCACAGCCCCAGCGCACCCAGCAGCGGGTGCTGATCGTTATTCATCGCTCGCCGCCTCCTTTGCACTTTGCTCCGCACAGGCGATCTCCTCCGTCAGGCGCTCATAAATGCCGTCCGGGATGGGGACCTCAAATGTGCGTTCCAGCCGCTTTGCCTTGCGTGCTTTGGCAAGGCATGCGGCCGAGGGGCACAGATACGCACCGCGCCCCGGTGCTTTGCCGCGCAGATCAATGCTGATCTCGCCCTCCGGGCTGCGCACCACGCGCACCAGTTCACGCTTGGGGCGCTGGGCATTACAGCCCACACAACGGCGCACGGGGATTTTTTTCTGCTTTTGCTGCTGCAACTAGCCGACCTCATTTCTAGATAATAGATAAAAGATAAGAAATATGGTGTTCCGCGGCGCTGCGCACCGCTCAAAATTTTGTTTTTGCCCTGCGGGCAAAACCTCCACACTTTTTATTATTTATTATGTTTTATCTCTTATCTCTTTTTATTTATTCTTCATCCTCGCCGTAGTAGCCGGACTCGGGGCGGATATCAATATTGTAGCCGGTCAGGTGGGCGCACAGACGCACATTCTGACCCTTGTTGCCGATGGCAAGGCTCAGCTGCTGGTCGGGAACCGTAACACGGCAGCTTTTGGTCTCGCCGGGCAGCAGCTCGACCTTGACGACCTTGGCCGGGCTCAGGGCGGCGGAAATGAACTCGGCAATGTCCTCGCTCCAGCGGATGACATCGATCTTCTCGCCGTTCAGCTCGCCGGTGATGTTGGCAACACGCGCACCGCGGGTACCAACGCATGCGCCGATCGGATCGACGTTCTCATCGTGAGAAACAACAGCGATCTTGGTGCGGTTGCCTGCCTCACGCGCGATGGACTTGACCTCGACGATACCGGAGTGAATTTCCGGTACCTCCAGCTCAAACAGACGCTTAACCAGACCCGGGTGGGTGCGGGAAACAACGACCTGCGGGCCGCGGGTGCCGCGGCGAACCTCGATGAGGTAAACCTTCAGACGCTGACCCTCGGTCAGGACCTCACCGCGCACCTGCTCGGAAGCGGCCAGAACAGCCTCGCTCTTCTCGCCGCCGGAAACAACGTCCAGATAAGCGCTGCCGCTGCGCGGGTCGATGCGGGCGACGGTCGCGTTCAGGATCTCGTGCTCCTTGCTCTCGAACTCGGAGATGACCATGCCGCGCTCCGCCTCGCGGATGCCCTGAATGATGACCTGCTTTGCGGTCTGGGCAGCGATGCGGCCGAACGACTTGGTCGGGATGTCGATGTCGATGATGTCGCCGACCTGCGGATTTACCTTGTAGTCGGCAGCCTCCTCGAGGGTGATCTCCTCGTAGGGCTCATAAAGGTCCTCGGTGCGGACGACCGTCTTGCGCACATACATGCGGATGGTCTTTTCCTCGCGGTTCGGCTCGACGTAAACGTTGTCGGTCATGCCGTCGTTGTCGCGCTTGTAAGCGGTGATGAGTGCCTGACCTACGCGGTCGAGCATATAGTCCACCGGGATGCCCTTCTCTTTTTCGAGCTGTTCCAGGGCGTCAAAAAATTCTGCGTTCACCATTTTTTCCAATCCAACTCCTTTTTATATCTCGACCGCAAGACGAACTGCGGCAATGTCCTTCGGCTCAAATACGGTGCGCTCGCCGCCGATGTCGAGCGTTACCGCGCCGTTGTCGTAGCCTGCGAGGGTGCCCTCGATCTGCTTTGCGCCGTTCATGGCCTTGTACAGACCGACCTCGACCGTCTGTCCCATGAACGCCTCGAAATGCTCGGGGCGCTTGAGGCGGCGGGCAAGTCCCGCCGAGGATACGCACAGCGTGTAGGACGGCATATCGTCAAATTCCTTTGCGTCCAGCATGGGGTCAAGCGCGCGGGAGACCTGCTCACACTGGTCGATATTCACGCCCTCCGGGTGGTCCACGGTGACGGTCAGCATATACTGTCCGCCCTCTTTTTCAAATTCTACATCCCACAGAGAAACGCTGGCCTGTTCGCACAGGGGTTTGACCAGCTCTTCCACGCGGGCGACGATCTGCTTTGCCTGCAAAGCCGTCCCTCCTTCGGTTATCAGAAAATTTGTATAAGCAAAACGTAAGGAGTGGCACTTGGCCACTCCCTACGGTTACTTTCATTCTTACTTTAACAGTATAACACGTGCAGCACGCTATTGCAAGCGTTTTTGGAATAATCATCTCGGTTTTCCCTGTAAAACTGCACAAAATTAGGCGTGCAGACTGCATATTTTCGAAAAATATAAAAATCAGCGTTTGCCGCTGCCGTTCTTCACCTCATGCAGGATGCATAAGCCCATCGCGAGGATGGGAAACAAGTTTCGCAGTCCGAGGAAGCCCATCGGGTCGCCAAACGGAATATTGGCATCCAGTATCAGCCCAATAAACCACGCAATAATGGTGAATATGGTCGTTTTCAGGTACATAATCTCCCCCCCTTCTTTTCTGTTGCCGAAAACCT
>ERZ838399.2289-NODE-2289-length-14802-cov-21.977894_pt1 | contig 14802 bp, 8 predicted proteins | sample MGYA00519683_ERZ838399 | MGnify/ENA primary metagenome ERZ838399 (study PRJEB31850, sample SAMEA3708833) | human gut metagenome | biome: human gut; feature: human-associated habitat; material: faeces | place: China | collected 2014 ...
CGTAGTCGGCATCGCTCCACAGACCGTAGTTGTTGGAGTTGCCGGTCACCCACATACCCAGATAGGTCATGGGGTCAGCGTAGTCGGGGCCCCAGCGGGTCAGGCCCAGCTCAAAGGTGCCGTCCTGCATATCCTGCACGCGCTGCTTCTTGGGCTCCACGGTCAGGTTGATGGTCAGGCCCTCCAGCGTGGTCTCCAGCTGCTCCTTGACGACCTGAGCCACCTTCTGGGGTGCATCATCGGCATCCACCACCATATCAAAGGTGAAGGTATCCTTGCCCAGCTCAGCCTTGGCGGTCTCAAAGAGCTCCTTGGCCTTCTCGGGGTCATAAGCGCAGTCATCTGCAAACTTGGTCTGGTCGGCGCTGAAATCGCTGCCGTCGGGGCCGGTTGCAAACTGTGCGGGAACGGCGGTGTATGCGGGGGTGGAGCCATCCTTCAGCACATCGCCGGTAATGGCATCACGATCCAGTGCAAAGGTCATGGCCTTGCGCAGGTTCAGGTTTGCCAGATCAGGCACAGCGTCGATGTTGGGGCTGATGTACCACAGGTAACCGGCACCCACGCTGGTAAACTCGGGATCATCCTTGACCTGATCGACCTGCTCACCGTTCAGCAGGGTGATATCCAGCGTGCCGGTCTGATAGCTCATCAAAGCCTGCTGGCTGTCCTTGATGACCTGATAGGCCAGACCGTCCAGAGCGATCTTATCCGCATCATAGTAATCGGGGTTCTTTTCCATCGCAAAGGCGGTGGCGGCGGGCTGATAATCGGTCAGCACGAACGCGCCGTTGGACAGCACCGTTTCGGGGCTGGTGCCAAAGGTGTCAGCGCAGGTGTTGTAGAAGGCCTCGTTCACCGGGTAGAAGGTGGGGAAGTACATCAGGCTCAGGAAGTAGCTGACAGGAACGTTCAGCTGCACCTCCAGGGTCTTGTCATCCACAGCGGTCACGCCCAGGTCGGTAACAGGCTTTTCACCGGCAATGATCTCAGCGGCGTTGACCACCTGACCAATGTCGGACAGCATGTAGGAATACTCGGAAGCGGTGGCGGGGTCTACGGCACGCTGCCAGCCAAACACAAAGTCGGCGGCGGTCACGGTCTCACCGTTGGACCACTTTGCATCGCGCAGGTGGAAGGTGTAGGTCTTGCCGTCCTCGCTGATGTCATAAGTCTCCGCCATGGCGGGAACTGCTGCACCGTCAGCATCCATCTGCATCAGGCCATCGGTGTAATCCGCGATGACCTCAAAGGAGGTGCCGTCGGTGGCTACCTGGGGGTCCAGAGACTGGACCTCGGTCTCCAGCATGATGTTCAGGGTGCCGCCCTGTGCGGTGCCAGCCGCAGCAGAGGAAGCGCCGCTGGCTGCAGAAGATGCAGCCGTGGAGCTGGAAGAGCCGCCGCAGGCTGTCAGAGCCAGCGCGGCAGAGGTGACACCGGCAGCTGCCAGGAAGCTGCGGCGCGAAATACGACGATCGAATTTCATATATGTTTTCCCCTCTCTTTAATGCTCTACACTGATAAAGCATCAATTTCTGAAAATGCACAAGGGGCTCTGCTCCCCCTCTGGAGCTTCTGCACACCCTTGTGCCATGGCCGCATTATACATCCATCTGTCGGCAAAGAAAAGACTTTTTGCCGAATTTGTTCTCCCAAAAGGCCCGTTTCTCCCCTTTGTCCAACATCCTGCCGAAAACGGAAACTAATTTTTGTATAGTTTTTCTCCTGTGCTGTATTTTGTGCAAAGACAGTTCTTGTATTAAAGTCACAGATTGTATTTTCGTAGAGTACATTTAACTTCGTTCACTTCATTTTATTAAGAGTTGAAATTGCTTCAGTCTATAGCAGTTCTCTTTGTCATTGCTTCGCAGTGACACCTCTCCCAGCAGGAAAAGCAGGATAGGCGGTCTCATAAACCTGCACCCCTGCCCGGAGATCTGACACGACGCGCCCGAGAGACTCACAGACAAAAAAGGAGCCCGCTGTACGAACACAACGGGCTCCTCCTGGTTCTGATCTTACTTCGCGTACTCGATGGCGCGGCTCTCGCGGATGACGTTGACCTTGATCTGGCCGGGATAATCGAGGGTATCCTCGATCTTCTTAGCGATCTGGCGGGCCAGCAGGATGACCTGATCATCGCTGATGACATCAGGCTTGACCATGATGCGGACTTCGCGGCCGGCCTGAACGGCAAAGGCCTGCTCCACGCCCTCAAAGCTGGAAGAGATCTCCTCCAGATTTTCCAGACGCTTGACGTAGCTTTCCACATTCTCGCGGCGGGCACCCGGGCGGGCGGCGCTGATGGCGTCGGCAGCCTGGATGATGAAGGCCAGCGGGGTCTTGGGCTCCACGTCGCCGTGGTGGGCCTCAATGGCGTGGATGATCTGGGTGTTTTCCTTGTACTTGCGGCAAATGTCCACGCCGATCTGGACGTGGCTGCCCTCGATCTCGTGATCCAGTGCCTTGCCAATGTCATGCAGCAGACCGGCGCGGCGTGCCATGGTCACGTTCACACCCATCTCGCCTGCCAGCAGGCCGGCCACCCAGGCCACTTCCATGCTGTGGGTCAGGGCGTTCTGGCCAAAGCTGGTACGGTACTTCAACCGGCCGATCAGCTTGATCAGGTCCGGGTGCAGGCCGTGGATGCCCAACTCCATCACCGCACGCTCGCCTTCGCGCTTCATCTGCAGCTCCAGCTCGTGGCGGCACTTTTCCACCGTTTCCTCAATGCGGGCGGGGTGGATGCGGCCGTCGCCGATCAGGCGTTCCAGGGTCATGCGGGCCACCTCGCGGCGGGTCTGGTCGAAGGAGGACAGGGTAATGGCCTCCGGGGTATCGTCGATGATCAGGTCCACACCGGTGGCGGTTTCCAGCGCACGGATGTTGCGGCCCTCACGGCCGATGATGCGGCCCTTCATCTCGTCACTGGGCAGCGGCACCACGCTCACGGTGGTCTCGCTGCAGTGGTCGGCGGCGCAGCGGCTCACGGCCTGACCGATCAGGTTGCGGGCGATGTTGTCGCAGTTCTCCTTCAGGTCGGTCTCGTAGGCGGCAATGCGCACGGCCTTTTCGTGGGTGAGCTCCTCATCCACCTTGTGCAGCAGCACCTCGCGGGCGTCCTCCTGGCTCAGGCCGGCCAGCGTTTCCAGACGCTCCATCTCCTTGGCGCGCAGGGCGTCGATCTCGGCCAGACGGGCGTCGGCCTCGGCGGTACGCTTCTTCAGGTCCTCTTCCTTGCGCTCCAGGGCTTCGGTCTTGCGGTCCAGGGCATTTTCCTTCTGGTCAATGCGGTTTTCCTGACGGCTGATCTCAGCACGGCGCTGTTTGATCTCCTTGTCGGCCTCTGCCTTCTGGGCATCGACCTCGGCCTTCAGCTTGAAGGCCTCGTCCTTGGCTTCCAGAACCGCTTCCTTGCGCTTCTGGTCTGCGGTCTTGATCGCTTCGTTCACCAGGCGGGTCGCCTCGGCTTCGGCGCTGCCGATCTGTGCTTCGGCGGTCTTTTTCCGGTTGTTGTAACCAACAAAATAGCCCGCAGCTACACCGACAACACCCACGATCAGGGCCACGATCACTTCGATCGCGGTCATCGTGTTCACTCTCCTTTGTTCTGATTTTTCATTCAGGTTCAAACAAGCAGGAGACGCTGTGCGGCAGGCTGTGGGCAACGATCTATAAGGGAGCCTTCCATGCAAAAAGTGACAACAAAAATCACACGCGCAGGCAGACCCTGCACGGGCATTGCGGCTTTTTTCTATCCGGTTCTGGCTTATATAAAACAGGCGCGCTTCGCCTGTGGAGAAACTCCGGTCATGGGGACGACCTGCACACAGCGTCTTTTATTCCATACTACTAATTATATTACGAAACATTTGCACGCTTGTCAAGGGAAAACCGGCTCCCGCCGCATATTTTTTGTGCACATGGCCGATTTTATGCCGCAAAAACCCCGGTGCATCTGCATACACCGGGGCTCATTCTGCATCATTATTCCAGATACATCCTCCGCAGGCGCATCCGTCGGGCGGGAGTCAGGCCGTACTCCCGGGCCAGATACTCCTCCGCGCTGCCGCACGCTTCCCGGATGACCTGCAGCACATAGGGTGCCGCACCCGGATCCACGCCCGCCTGTGTGCAGAACCGCATCCGCTTGGACGGGTCGGCGGCGATTTCTTCCGCGTGGCCCGCCAGAAGGGCGTCGATCTCGGCCTTGCGGCAGACATTCGTCTGCACAAAGTCCGCGCAGATCGTCTCGTCGGACGCACCCAGCGCCAGCAGGATCAGCATGGCGGCCACGCCAGTGCGGTCCTTGCCGGCAGAGCAGTGGAACAGGATGGGCGTCTCGCCGGCTTCCAGCGCCCGGAACAGCTCCTTGAAGGCCTTGTTGCCGAACAGCATCTGTCGGTACATCCGGTACAGGATGTTCTCGCCCTCCCGGGCGGTGCGCATCATGCGCTCGATGTCACCGGGGGCAAAGCTGATCTCATGGCTGTCGTCGCCGCACAGGGCACAGATCTGCACCAGCCGGGCACCGTCCGGCACATAGTCCGGCTCGGCCTGGGCCTCGGCAGTGCTGCGCAGGTCCAGGATCAGCCGCAAGCCCAGCGCATCCAGCCGGGCACGGTCCGCCGGGTCGGTGAGCCGCGCGGTGCACACGCCACGCCAGATCTGGCCCCAGCGCACGGTCTTGCCCTCATCGGCCGGATAGCCGCCCAGCTCCCGGAAGTTGGTCGCACCCGCAAAGGGCAGCTGGGTGCCAGGGGCCGGGTGCACCGGAGCGGCAGGCTTTGCCGCCGTGCTGGACAGCACCGGGAAGTTGTAGAAGGGCTTGGCCGGACGGCCCCGGCGCGGCGGCAGCGAGGCGGCCCCGCCCAGCACCTCCATCAGGTAGCTGCGCAGCAGGTCGATGTAGGCCGAGGTATAGTCCCGGCGCTGCACCAGCGACACGCACAGCGGGGGCAGGTCCTCCAGCAGCACATCCCGCACCCGGTCCAGCTCCCGCCGGGCACCGGGCTCGTAGCGGGTCAGGCAGGTGCACAGCTGCTCCTGCACCAGATAATAGGCCTGGTAAAAGCTGGGGCCGATCTCGGCGTTGGGCGCAAACCCGGCCCGGGCACAGGCCGTCCACAGCGGACTGAACAGGTCCTGCCGCAGGCTGGGCAGCAGCACCCGCTGCCCCCGCAGGTCGGCCAGCGGGATGCTCTCCCGGTCCCAGAAGGGGTGACCGCGGGGCACCAGCAGGCAGGCAGGGTCGGCCCGCAGGGTGGTGCGGGCCAGTACCGGGGCCGCACAGCCCAGGTCGATGACCAGACCGGCGTCCAGCTCGCCCTGCTCCACGGCATCGGCCACAGCGTCGTTGTCCAGCAGGCGGAACCGCATCTCCACATGAGGGTACTGCTGGCGGAACTTGTCCAGCTGCGTTTCCAGCCCAGGCAGGTAGTCCGGCACCAGCGCCACGCTGATGCCGATGTGCACCGGCTGGGCCGACTGGATCTCGGCCCGCAGGGCGGCCTGCATCTGCTGGAACTGCTCCACCACCGGGGTGGCATGGCGCTGCAGGCTCATGCCGCGGTCGGTGAGGGTGAGCTTGTGGTGGGCACTGAGGAACAGCGGCCCGCAAAGTTCCGCTTCCAGCGCAGAGATGCTCTGCCGCAGCGCCTGCCGCGACAAAAACAGCCGCTGTGCGGCCCGGGTATAATTCATTTCTTCGCACAATACCAGAAAGTAGTGCAGCTGGCGGATGTCCATGGTTTCCTCCTGCGGATGTTTGTCATAAATAAAGAATACCGCCTTTTCCGGCAATTGTAAAGCCGGTGGACCTTCTTCCCGGTCACATTTTTTGCTGCGCTCTGCATTCCGCCGTATCACGCCGTCACATGGACCGCATTTTCCCGGACGGCATCAATGGTTTCCACCAGCTCGCCACCCATTTTGCCGTCAAACAGGCGGGTGAACAGAATGGGCTGGTCGAAAGGCGGTTTCATCAGAACGGCTTTGCTTTCCACATAGCCGTTCTGTTCGATGTAATGGATAACTTTCTGCACGAAAGCGATCTGCTTTGCATTCAGTGATTCATCGTTGATGAACTTGGAGAATGCCTGCATTGCAGCTTCGTGGTCAAGTTTTGCCACCTTGCGCACCAGCAGACCAAACGGGGTATCTTTGAACTCCCGGGCATAATCTTCTTTGCTGCCCAGCTCGCTGGTAAAGATGTGTTCCAGCTCAATGTAATCGCCCTGCGAGAGCGGGATGTTCTGGGTCAGTTTGTGGATAGCCAGTGTATCGTTGCGGTGCTCCATGATGTAGCGATTCACCCGCTCCCGGTACTCCCCGAAGTCATAACCGGAGTCCAGCGCCTTGCCCTCGGTCTGCTCCAACACCGGGTCGGCAAGGGCGGTGTAGATTGGCTTTTGCCCTTCCACACCGTCCACCAGAAACTTGACCAGCTCCCGCAGCTCCTGCCGCATTTCCTCAAAGCGGAGCAAATCGTGGGAGGTCAGGAATTCGTCCGTCTGCACTTCCCGGATGAGCGGCAGCTTGGCCTGCACCTGCGGGATGGTGGCTTTCTGTTCCAGCAGAGCGGCGGTGTTTTTCAGCTGCCGCTGTGCCCGCGTCAGGCCGGGCAGACCTTCCAGCTCACAGAGCACCAGACCGTACACAAAATTATCGAACCGCTTGGCCGCTTCATCCTTATCGTCCAGCGAGATAAGCGGTGCGACTTCCCGCATCAAGGTGCCCTTGTCCGTTTCGGACAGGGCGGTGAAGGCTTCCGGTTTCTGGTAGTGTTCCACGGCCTTCCGGTGCAGGCGCACAGAGACCAGTTCCGGGTTCAGTGCGCCCACCTCAGCCCGACAAGTTTCGGTAAGGATATTGCGCCAGCTCTGGTATTTTTCATCTGCATATGCGCCATCCTGCAACGCCGCGGCAATGCGCACCTGTTTGCAGAAAATGCTTTCGGACAGGCTCTTGGTGTCGGTGCTCTCGTAGCCGTTGGGCTTTTGGCGGAAGAACTCAAAGTTGCCGCAGTAGTCGAAGATCAAAAAGCGCCGCTTGCCGGTATATTCGCCGTCAATGGCATCCACGCAGGCAAGGGACGGGCAGAGCCGGGTGCCGCGGCCGATCATCTGCCAGAACTTCGTTTTGCTGCGCACTTTTTTGAAGAACACCAGATTCGTGCATTCCGGCACATCAATGCCTGTATCCATCATATCCACCGAGACCGCAATAAAAGGCGGCTTATCCGGCTGCTTGAAGTCGTCAATGATGGACTGTGCATAAGCATCGTCACAGACGACCCGCTGGATGAAGCCGGGATACTGCTGTTCCAGCTGCGGATACAGCTTGCAAAACCGCTCCCGGATGAACTCCGCATGGCGCTTGTTCTGGGCAAAGATGATGGTTTTGCCGATGCGGTCGCCGCCCGCCACCTTGATGCCCCGCTCCATCAGGTCTTGTAACACGATATCCACGGTGTTGGCGTTGAAGATGAACTTGTTCAGTTTTTCGGACGGGATAAAGCTGGGCAGGGTGTCGTCCTCGGCAAAATCGTCCTCGTAGCGGGCTTTGTCCTCCGGCGAAAGCTGGTCGTAGTGGATGCCCTCTTCCAGAAACTTCGTCCTGACCTCATAGTTGTAATAGGGCACCAGAACATGGTCTGTATAAACGGCAGTGTCATAATCGTAGGCGTAGGTAGGGATGCCGTGCTCCATCTCAAAAAAGTCGTAGGTATTACGGTCCACATCGGTTTTCGGGGTGGCGGTCAGACCCACCAGAATGGCATCGAAATAGTCAAAGATGGCCCGGTATTTCTTGAAAATGCTGCGGTGGCTCTCGTCCACGATGATGAGGTCAAAGTGAGCCGGGGAGAACAGCGGCACGCCGTCCTTGGTCTTGGCGTTGTCGATGGCGTTGAGCATGGTGGGGTAGGTGGAGAACACGATACGTGCCGCCTTGTCGTCCTTGGATGAGCACAGATTGCACAGCGACTGGTCGGGCAGATACTTTTTGAAGTCGTCCTTCGCTTGCTTGACCAGCGCGGTGCGGTCGGCCAGAAACAGCACATTCGTCACATGGCCGCCCCGGCTCAGCACGTCGGTCAGACTGGATGCCGTGCGGGTCTTGCCGGTGCCGGTGGCCATGACCAGCAGGTTGCGCCGGAACCCCTGCGTGATGTGAGCGCACACCGCACGGATGGCATTTTTCTGGTAGTAGCGGTCGGTGATCTTGTCGTCGATTTCAATGGTGTCCAGCGGCTTTTTCTCGGTGCGGCGGTTCATCAACTTTTGCAGATCATCCTTGCAGAACACGCCGCTCACCGGCCGCTGCGGGCCGCTTGCTTCGTCCCAGAAATAGGTGGCGTAGCCGTTGGTGGTGAACAGCATCGGGCGGCGGCCGAATTTCTGTTCCAGGCAGTCCGCATAGAGCTGCGCCTGCTTGCGCCCGATGTTGGGGTCCTTGGTGCTGCGCTTGGCCTCGATGACCGCCAGCGGCTTGCCATCCTTGCCCATGAGAACGTAATCCGCATAGCCCTTCTGGCCCAGCACGCCGTTCATGTTGTCCACTTCGTACTCCACGCGCACATCGGCATCCGCCCCGGTAAACTTCCAGCCCATGGCCTTGAGGTCGATGTCGATGATCTTCCGCCGTGTCTCGGCCTCGGTCAGGTCGGCGGCGGTGAAACTGCGGCTCTGCTGGTTCTGCTGTTTGCTGGCCGTGTATGCCGCCGAAAGGCTCTCCACCTGCTTGCGCAAGGCTTCCAACTCGGCATCTTTCTGGGTAAGCAAACTTTCCTGCTCCCGGATCTTCCGGGTGTCCAGCTCCACCTTCTCGCCGGGGATGGCGGTTTCGTCAAAGGAGCGCTCCACATAGTCCGTGCCGTAGCAGTAATCCACCCACTGGATGAAATCGAACAGCCCCCGCAGACTGAACACCGCATCCGCCGCCGATACGCTGTGCCCAGTATGTACCGCCAAGTTGCCCGCCTTCACGATGCTGGGGAGCACGCTCCACACATCCTTGTCCACCGCAAAACGGAAGCTTTCCTCATGCAGCAGGGATTGCAGATTGTCCTTGTAGGGCATCGTGATGGTCTTGTCCGCCGCATACACCCACTTCACCGCCAGCTCCAACGCCTTCCGACAGCCCACCGCGCACATGGCCGGGGAGGTGGCAAACACTTTCTCGGCTTCGATGGCGGCAGAGGCAAAGAGGGAATATTCAGGTTTGGTGGCAAGATAGGAGAAGTTGGACATGGGAGGGCTCCTTTCTGAAAATTGTTTTTAGTGAGTAAATACATCATCCAGCATGGCGTTAACATCTTCGTCCTTTGCTGTTTTCTCATTTATCATATCATCAAGTATTTTTTTCACATCCGAAGCTCCTAATCCGACAGATATTCCCGTATTATTAGGTTCACGAGCAACGTCAGTCCTTAGGTTCATAGAAAATATGTCGTGGTTGACATCAATATGTATTCTATTTTCCAAAGACTTTCTTTTTTCTTCTGGAACATCTCCATACAAAAACAGTTTAGAACGTATTTCCTTAACTATTCTGTTCCATCGAAACGGGAATTTTGCGCCAGCTCTATGCTGTAGAATGATTAAATGGTTCCCAGTACTTCTTTGTAGCCAATCTATCACCAGTTTCCACCATATTTTATCCGTCGAGCCAATGGACATTCCATAAACGCAGATAATATCACTTCCGTTTATAATGCGTACCGCATTATTGTCAAAGTTCATTCGGATAATTTGATTTTGCAAAGGTTTAACAATTTCCTCTGTTATATCTATATCTTCAGAGAATGATTTGTTCTTTATTTGTTCTATATCGTTCACTCCCATTATCATGTCATGATCTGTAAATCCATGCACATGAATAATATCCCTGATGTATCCTTTTATTTCCGCATCATAATTGGGTTTATGCTTGAGAATTTCCAAGCAGTCATTTAGGCACAGCGTATAATTAAACGATATAAAATTAAATTCAGCTCTATTTCCATCTATTCTATTTATGAGCGCTTCTTTATCTGCCGGTCGAATATCATAATAAGAGGTCAGTGCTTCCTTCATCCTTTTTATAATTAAATCGGATTTTGAAGGATCAAAATTATTTTCCTCTTGGCTTAAATATTCTGAGAACGATTCTACAAAATCCTCAAAAAAGGCCAAGTAGTCTTCAGCATCATCTATTCTGCCTGCATATTCACCAAACGCTTCTTCAAAATCCGACCAATTTTCATAATTTTCTTCTAGTTCCGATTTAAATTTCCTTACTTCCGGAGAATCTTTCGAGTTTGGTTTACAGTACACTTTATAGAAATCCGAATAGGCCGTCCTTAATCCAATCCCTAGATCAAAACCATTTCCAATCATAAAAGTAACATTCATCTTTATTGTTTTTCCCTTCCATTTCACATATTCATATGGCGGTAGTAACTTCTTCCGTCACGGCTTACGCCGTGCCACCTCCCTCAAGGAGGGAGGCTTTTCGTAACCGCAACGTCAAAGGCTCCCTCCCAGAGGGAGCTGTCACCGAAGGTGACTGAGGGAGTTACCCAAAATATTCCTGCATCAGTGCCTTTTTCATCAGTTCCAGTTTCTCAAGGCTCTGCTGCACGGTCTGCTTCTGCTGGTCTACGCGTTCCACAAAGGCAGCGAAAGCTTGTTGGTCTTTTATCGTGGGAATTTCAACTTCAACATTAGCAAGCGTTGTCGTATTAAGGACATGCTGTGTCGAGCCAACAAGTTCTTTTTCAATTTGTCTTTTTACACTTCTTGAGTTGATTAGATTTACCAGAAAAATCGGATTTGTAATATTGCTATCTGGTTCGATGATAATTGCATTTAAGCATTGAGCCTCATCTCCGTAATAAACATTAGCTTGCCCGTTTGACCCATGCCGTGCAATTAACAAGTCGCCTTTATGAACCTGAGATTTTAAGTTCTTTTCGTGAAATGTCTTTGTGACATATTTCAAATCTTTCAAATCAATTCCATGAGACGTAATATTTGTTGTTCGCAACATGGGAACTCCAGTATTATCAGTATAATATTTCTCACAGGTTCCAACAAATCCAACCTTAACTCGTCGAGTTACTTCTTTCAATTTTTGCGGTCGGATTGAAGAGCACTCCCCAAACATTTCCACAAAACGCGCCTTTATTAGTTCGTCCAGTCTGGCGAGCTGCTGTTTGCGGAGAAAAATCAAGTCAGATACTTTATCTAGCACTGCTGCAATTTTTTTCTGTTCCGCATATCCAACTTCTGGAATTTCAATATTTGCAACAGTGTCAATTTTTATTCCCTTAATGGTGGCACCTCGTGCCTGACTGCTAAGCCAATCTTTTTTAGATAGCAACACCTTGCACAAATATGGTTTATACCATCTGCTCTCATCAATTCCAATCAGCGAAATCACATCTTGACTTGTTGACATTTCAACAGAATTAACCGCCACTTTTCCTATTCCAACTCTTGTTCCAACCATAATTGAATTGGCTGGTACAATTTTTGCGGCGCTCTCTTGAATTGCTTTTGGTGTAATCCATGCGACAGCATCAGCTTCATTTATTTTACCACCGTTTAATGCTGTTGTTGAAATCCAAGGAATTTCCCCGCCAAAGTATTCTGGCTTATTTTTGCTTGGTGTTCCACCCGACTGAAACGCACAAATTTCTCCCAACTTCGCCATCACACCATCTCCTCCCACACCTGCATATTATTCCGATTTTTCGTCATCTTTTTCCGTTGCCACGCTCTCGATCATTCCGGCAACCGTCTGGCCCAACAGCATGGTATTTGCATTCTCGGACGTAACCACCGGGCGGCCAGTTTTGGATTCGATCTCTTTCCGGGCATTTCCGGCCACTGCGCCGCCCTGTTTGGCAACGACACGGTTTTCTTCCAGCCCCTGCGGGTTCTGGGCATTCGTCAACTCCGTTGTGGTGGCTTCTGCCAGCATATTCAAGGCAAGTTCCAGCGTGCTCATGTTATCACGCAGATTTTCCTTTTTCAGCCCCTTGAAGTTTTTATACTGCCGCGTGCTCATGCCAGACCATGCTTTGGTCACTTCGTCCGTCAGAATGGCATACTCCTGCCCCTCTTTCACGCCGTGCACCTTCCATGCATCGGTCAGTTCTTTTCGGGCACGGATGGTTTGCAGACGCTGATTGATCCACTCCGGGGAATAGCCCTTTTGGGCATAGGTGTCGAGAGCACGCTCGATGGTCAGTTCCGGGTCGATGATTTCCTCAATGCGCTCCCGCCCGACCATTGCCAGCCACATCTTGAACGGTTCTGCCTTTTTGGAGGGCACCGACTGGATGATGCGCAAGAGCTGTTCCGTGTTGGCAACATCGGTCAAACGGCGTTTTCCGTCTGCCGCTTTCATTTTCAACTGACTACAATTTGTAGTCAGTTCACTGCCCTCATTTTTCAGTCTGGTTTTCAGAACACTCCAATATTTTGCGGCACGTCGATTGTCCGTCTGCTCTGTCAGAACCGCTACCACATCCACCACCGAAAAATACCATTCTTCCTGTGTTTCATCCCATGCGGTGCGAATCGGTCGGTCCTCAAACATTTGCAGCTTATCATTTTCTGTCATTGTGTTTTTCTCCATCATACCATTTCCTCCAACTCTGCCAGTCCCTTGGTGATCTCCATTTCCAGCTCATGCAGGTCGGCAAGAATCTCCTGCGTGGAGGGATATTCCACCGGCACATACTCGGTCTCCTTGTACTTGTTGATGGACAGATCATAGCCGTTGGCGGCAATTTCCTCTTTGGGCACAAAGAAGCTCTGCTCGGTGCGCTTGCGGTCAGCTTCTGCGTCGAGGTTGTGGAACCGGGCGATGATGTCCGGGATGTCGTTTTCCTTCACCTCGGTGCGCTTGTCGTCCAGCGAGAAACCGTCGGCTTTCATATCGTAGAACCACACCCTGTCGGTGCCGCCTGCGCCGGTCTTGGTGAACACCAGCACCGCCGTGGACACGCCCGCATAGGGCTTGAACACGCCGGAAGGCATGGAGATGACCGCCCGCAGCTGGTGGTTTTCAATGAGTTCTTTGCGGATGCTCTGGTGCGCTTTGCTGGAGCCGAACAGCACGCCGTCCGGCACGATGCAGGCACAGCGGCCGCCGGTTTTCAGCATTCGCAGGAAGAGTGCAAGAAACAGCAGTTCGGTCTTTTTGGTGTTGGTGACGGCTTTCAGGTCGTCGTTGATGCTCTCTGCGTCCACGGTGCCCTTAAACGGCGGGTTCGCAAGGCAGACCGTGTACTTGCTGCAAATGGAGTTTTGCTTGGAAACGCTGTCTTTATAGTCGATATCCGGGTTGGTGATGGAGTGGAGCATCAGGTTCATGGCCGAAATGCGGAGCATGGTGCGGTCCATGTCAAAGCCTGCGAACATCGGCCCCGCAAAATGCTGCCACTGCTCCGGAGTCATGGCATCCTCATAGTGCGCACGGAGATACTGTGCACTGGACACCAGAAAACCTGCCGTGCCGCAGGCTGGGTCGCAGATAAAGTCGTCGGGCGTGGGCTGCACCAGTTCCACCATCATGTCGCGGATGTGCTTGGGCGTGCGGAACTGGCCGTTCTGGCCTGCAGTTGCCAGTTTGCCCAGCATATACTCGTAGAGGTCGCCCTGCATATCAAGGTCGGCGATATCGTGGGTGTATAGGTCTTCCAGCCCGGTGATGATCTTTTGCAGCACCTGCGGCGTGGGGATCAGGAACATGGCATCATCCATGTACCGTGCAAAGGCGGTGTTGCCTTCGTCCGGGCGGGTGGGGTCGTCCTCGATTTCCACCAGCTCGCCGTTTTCGTCAAAGTCCGGCAGGCGGCCGTACTTCATCTTTTTGATGGCCGGGAATACCCGCTGCTGCATGGTCAGGAAAATCTCACGGGAGTCCTTATCCTTGAACTTGCTCCACCGCATGGACTGGCCTGCCGCACTGGCCGGGAAGATGTGCTCCATCTTCTCGCCCGCCATGCTCTCAAACTCTTCGGTGGCAAGCTCCTTTTCGTCCAGAGACCGGATGAACATGAGATAGGTCAGCTGCTCAATGACGGTCAGCGGATTCGTGATGCCGCCCGCCCAGATGTCCGTCCAGATTTTATCCACCTTATTTTTAATGGCTCCTGTAACCATGCGTTCCTCCTGAATGTTTGCCAACCGCAAACGGTTTTCTTCTCAAAATTTTGGTGATAGTATCACATTTTATTATATCAGCAGAACGATTCTTTTTCAACGTTGCGCTTGCTCAGCCTGCATCTGCCGGATGCAGTTCACGGGTTTGGGTGTTCCAACAAACATTTTGCAACGCAAAATAAGCAGATGTATATACAGCTGCCCTGCTTGCTACAACTGTGTTCCCTCTAAATTGTCATCCGCTATTTTCAATTCAATAAAGAAATCGCTTGCTATGCATTTCATTTTTTGATTGAAGGTCATCATCGAACACTTCAATCCATTTTTCGATTTCCACCTCCTTCAACGAAAAATCAAAATCAAATCCGTTCTTTGTGATGAATCTTCACCGATTCATCACGGGAGCGGTTCGGATTTTTTTATTTTTGTTTACTTGTATCCAAGAACTTGGACTAAGAGGGTGGGTAACTTGGACTACGAGTCCATAAACTTCTGCCGCTTTTCACGGTACACTCTTGTCAAAGGATGGAAAGCCCCTGTTGAAGTTAAGCAATCTTAAAATCAACCACCGGTTTTATGGCAGGGTTCAGGACATCCGAACAGACACCGTTTGATATAGAAATGAGGTTCACCATGAACAAAC
>ERZ838399.2299-NODE-2299-length-14731-cov-5.561870_pt1 | contig 14731 bp, 12 predicted proteins | sample MGYA00519683_ERZ838399 | MGnify/ENA primary metagenome ERZ838399 (study PRJEB31850, sample SAMEA3708833) | human gut metagenome | biome: human gut; feature: human-associated habitat; material: faeces | place: China | collected 2014 ...
ACGATGCCGATGTCGCCGTTGTAGGCGCCCACACCCTGTTCCCCGCCGATGCGCTGCCACGTGATCTCGTAGTTATTGCGCACCTGCATCACTTTGTCCCCCACCCGGAAGACCCGGGCCGCGCTCTGCAGCTCCGGCTTGCCCTTCCTGGGCGGGTTGAGCATGGCCTGTAACTCCGCGTTGAGGGCCTGAGTGCCGGTGGGGCCGAGCTTCGTGGGGCAGAGCACCTGAATATCCTTCACCGGGTCGAACTGGTAGCTGCGGGGCAGACGGGTGGTCACAAGGTCGCAGACCAGCTTCTGGGCTGCGTCGCCGTCGGCTTCGAGAAAGAAGAAATCGTCTGTCTTTCCGCCCTTTTTCAGCGGTTCGCCCGAGATGATGTGGTGGGCGTTCTCCACAATGAGGCTCTGAGCGGCCTGCCGGAATATCTCGTTGAGGCAGACCGTCGGCACCAGCCCGGAGCGGATGGTCTCGCCGAGGATATTGCCCGGGCCGACGCTGGGCAGCTGGTCGGCGTCACCTACCATAATAATCCGGCAGCTGTACCGCAGTGCCGCAATGAGGGCCTGGAACAGCTTGACGTCCACCATGCTCATCTCGTCGAGGATAACGACGTCGCACTTGAGCAGGTTCTTGTCGTTGTGGATGAAGCTGACCACGCCGCCGGTGTAGTCCACTTCCAGCAGACGGTGGATGGTGGAGGCTTTCCGGCCCGTCAGCTCGCTCAGACGCTTGGCGGCGCGGCCTGTGGGAGCGCAGAGGGCTACCCGTTCGGCCTCGTTCTCGAGCAGCTGCAGGATGGCGTTGACCGTGGTGGTCTTGCCGGTGCCGGGGCCGCCGGTGAGGACAAGGCAGTTCTCGGTCATGGCCTTACGGATGGCTTCCTTTTGGAGCGGCGCATAGGCAAAGCCCTGCGCCAGTTCCAGAATCTGGATGTTCTTGTCGAGGCCGTGGGCCGTCTGCTTTCCGCGCCTGGTCAGCATGGCCAGACGGTCGGCGATGTCCTGCTCTGCGGCCAGCAGATCCGGCAGATAAATATACGGTGTGCCGTCGAACATCCGCACCGCCAGTTTCCCGGTCTGGATGCAGCTGTCCAGCGCCGCCGCCAGCTTTTCGGGGGGCTGGTGGATGAAGTTCGACGCTGTTTCCAGCAGCTGCGCCCGGGGCAGACAGGTGTGGCCATTGCCGGCGTTGTGACGCAGGGTGCGCAGAAGGGCGGCTTCCAGCCGCTGGGCGCAGTCCCCTGCCATCTGGTAATACTGGGCGATGCTGTCGGCGTGGCGGAAGTCCAGCTGCAAAGGTTCGCCGCAGAGCAGGTAGGGGTTCTGCTGGATGGCCTGCATGGCCCCCGGCCCGAAGGTGCGGAAGACCTCCATCGCCCGGCGGGGGCTGATCTCGAACTGAGCCAGATAGGCGATGAGCTCCCGCATTCCGAACATCCGCTTGAACTCCTGCTGGATGCGGTCGGCCTTGTCCGCCGAGATGCCCGGGATGAGGGTGAGCTGGGCGGGGTCGTTGGCGATAACTTCCAGCGCCGCCGCGCCGAATTTGTCAATGATCTTATCCGCCGTCCGAGCCCCGATGTAGGGCAGCGACCGGCTGGCGAGGAAGGCGTAGACGGCCTCGAGGTCTTTGGGCATATCCGTCTCGCACTCCTGTGCGTGGAACTGTCGGCCATAGGTAGCGTGGTTCTCGTACCTGCCCCGGCAGACGACGCTCTCACCGGCGTGGAGCTCTCCCACCACACCGCACACAACGGTGACGACACCGCCGCCCGACACCTCGAACACGGTGTAGCCGTTGTCCTCGTTCAGGTAGATGATGTCCTCTACCGTGCCTTCCAGCCGTTCCAGCTCCTGCTCCATCGTCCCGCCTCCTCGTTTTGACACAACTATATATAGTATAGCGGTTTTGGAGGGATTTGTAAATACAACAAAAGCTCCCCCGAAGGGGAGCTGTAGGCGAGGTTTAATCCTCCATCCGCGCTGCGGCAAGCTCTTTCGTCAGCCGCTTGCGCACTGCAAAGTACGCCGGGATGAGGAAGAAGCAGGCGAAGAACCATGCCACAGGGTTGGCGATGCAGGCCGCAAAGTAGCCCCAGAGCGGCACGAACCAGAAGCCCACCATGGCACGGGCGACCATCTCGGCCACGCCCGCGAACATGGCAAGGCCGGAATAGCCCAGGCCCTGGATGGTGTAGCGGTAGATGATGAGGACAGCCAGCGGGATGTAGAACACGCTGTTCCAGAAGATGAAGCTGCGGGCATTCGCCATGATCTCCACCTCGCTGCTCTCGAGGAAGAGGCTGATAAGCGGCACATCCAGCACACGCAGGATGAGGAAGGATGCCACGCTGTAGACGCAGCCAATGCCCAGCGCGGTATTGACGCCCCGGTCCACACGCTTGAGGTCGTGAGCGCCCATGTTCTGGCTGGCGTAGGTGGTCATGGCGGTGCCGATGCTCTCCAGCGGCACGCTGAGGAACTGGGCGGCCTTGCTGCCTGCGGTCTGCGCGGCCACGATGCTGCTGCCCAGACCGTTCACCGCGCCCTGCAGCACGACGCTGCCGATGGCGGTGATGCTGCACTGCAGGCCCATAGGGATGCCCATGTTGCAGAGCTTGAGGCAGTGGCTGGCGCTCAGACGGCCCTCTTCCCTGCTCCATTTCAGCTCCGGGTAGTGGTGGCCGATGTAGATGAGACTGCCGATGCCCGCCACCGCCTGACTGAACACGGTGGCGAAGGCCGCACCGAACGCCCCCATCCGGAAGATGAGGATACAGAGCAGGTCGAGGCCGATGTTCAGCACGCTGGCCACCAGCAGGAAATAGAGAGGCCGCTTGCTGTCGCCCAGCGCGCGCATGAGGGCGCTGGTGACGTTGTACAGCAGGGTGAAGGGGATGCCCCAGAAGATGGTGCGGATGTAGATGTCCGCGATGTCGATGATGTTGTCGGGGGTGTTGGTCCAGACCAGCACCGCCCGGGTCAGGGCCACCGTCACCACCGTGAGCACGACGGCGAAAAAGAGGCTGAGCCAGACGGTATTGGCGGTGTAGCGCCGCATCTCTCTGTAGTCCTTCGCGCCGAAGGTCCACGAGATGGGGATGGAGAAGCCGCAGGCGATGCCGTTGACGAAGCCCAGCACCAGATAGTTCAGGCCGCCCACGCTGCCCACCGCCGCCAGCGCATCCACGCCCACGAAACGGCCCACGATGATGGTATCGGCCAGATTGTAGAACTGCTGGAACAGACTGCCCAGCATCAGCGGCACCGCAAAGGCAAGGATGAGCTTGAGCGGGCTGCCCTGTGTCATGTCTTTTGTCATACAAAGCCCCTCCCCGGGCGGTCACTTAACATTTCTTTGCCAAATTTTTACCGACAAAAACGCCCTGCCGGACGAGGGGCAGGACGTTTTGCGTTTCATGAGTGGTATTATACTCAGCTCATCGTGATTTTGCAAGGGGTTTTTCTCAGATTTCTTCGTACAACATTGCTATTTTCTATCGGTGGTTTTTGGTGATTGTGCGCAGGGGAGCGGCAGGGCCCTCCTGCTGCACTCCCTCTCAGCCTTCATAATCGTACTTCCGTATGGAGTCATAAAAGGAATTCCACCAAGCAAGATCCGGCGACTGACTGACCCTTACCCATTTTCTTGTCTCCCAATCTCCTCTCAAATCCGGCGGCTGACTGTCCCTTATCCATTTTCTCGTCTCCCAATCTCCTCTCAAATCCGGCGGCTGACTGTCATCCTTGCCCGGCTTCCACACCCAGTCACCCTGACTGTCCGTTACCCATCCGCCTGTTTCCGGCTGCTGGGTGCTTGTCTCCGGCTGCTGGGTGCTTATTTCCGGCTGCTGGACCGTGGTGAGGCTGTCCGGCGAGAGAGTCGTCGGCCCGCTGAGGCCACCGACGGAGGGGGCCGGGTCGTCCTTCTTGCTGTCCTGCTTCCCGCCCACGAGCTTCACGATGTTACCGGTAAATGTCTTCCACACCGTCGGGTTGGAGGCGGGCTGCTCGGACGGACGGACCGTGATGGAGCCCATGTCGATGATGGTGGGATCCTTCGGGGCTGCGCTGAAGTCGGTCACGCCGCCGACGGTACCCGTTCCCGGCTGAGTCAGCTCGGGCAGTCCGCTCAGGGAGCTGCTTTCTCGACCGGAGAGGACCGTTCCCCATTGCTCTTTCTCCTGCTTGCGGCGGGCGATCGCCTCTTCCACCCGGGCAGTCTCCTGCGCTTTCTGCTCCTCATCGCCAACGCGGTACACGAGGACCAGTTCCTTGCCGTTTCGGCGCAGGGCGGTCTCATCCGAGAATGTTTTTCTATCATATCCCGTCTGCCCGACAACATGGAATTGATAACGCCCCTCATGGGACAACTCGAGTTCGAATGCACCATTCACGCCGACCAGATCTTTGATCCGGGCCAGCGGAATGACGGCCTCCATTTCCTGCCCGTTCCCATCAAGGAACCGGATGCGAAGCTCATGGACCTCCTTTGCAAGCTCCCGCAGCGAGTCGCCTGTCATCCGAAAGAGTGTGCTGTGGGCATCGAAGCTCAGGACCTTGTTGACCGGGTCATACTCCGCCGTGGCCACATTACCAAGCTCCTGTGTGCCATCCAGATGGGTGATCACGCCGACGGTCTCGTACATCTGCTTCACACGGTCCGGCACCTCGCCGGTCTGCACGCTTGGAGCGTCGTCCTCGTCGTCGTCCTCGTCGTCGTCCTCGTCGTTCTCGGTATCATCGGGCTGTTCCGGCTTGTCCGGCTGCTCTGGCTTGTCTGGCTGTTCCGGCTTGTCCGGCTGCTCTGGCTTGTCCGGCTGTTCCGGCTTGTCCGGCTGCTCCGGTTGGGAGGGCGTCCGCCGGTCGTAGCTGTAGTCCTCCATCTTCTTCCCGTCGGGGTCGTAGCGGGTCAGACTGCCGCCCGTCACCTTGTGGTCGTCGTTAGAGAGGGCGTCATTGGGGATCTCGCCGACTATGCCGCCGCCGATGGCCGCAGTTTTGCCGCCGGTGCTTGCGCCTGCCTTGGCCTCCACCTCGGCGTCGCCGGAGATATAGATGTGATTGGGATTGCTGGGCGGCGCATCCGGGGCTATCTCAGACCACGCACCCGCGCCGTCGCCAATGCCTGCCGCGCCGGGGCGGGGGTCTTCTTCAAGGCCGCTGTAGCTGCCGCCCGTGGCCGACACCTTGCCGCCGGAAATCTCGATGTCGCGGCCCGGGCCGTACACACCGCCGCCGATACCGGCAGCACCCTCGCCGCCCACGGCTTCTACCGTGCCGCCGGTGATCTCGATGTTTCCGGCACCGCTTTCGTAGCCGCCGCCGATGCCTGCGCCGCCGCCTTCGCCGCCCTTGGCGGTGAGGGAGCCTTTGGTGTCGTTGTCGTCCTTGATGGTCAGCTTGCCGGAGGACTCATTGCCGTTCTTCTCAAGACCCGCATTGCTGCTGCCGCTCTTCAGCTCGTTGGCGCCGTCCAGCTCGATGGCGGCATCGCCGCCGCCCTCGACCCGAACAGCAGCTTTGCCCGCATCGACTGGGCTGTCATCGCTGCCATCCCCCTCGGTCTCGTCGCTGACGTCCCCCTCGGTCTTGCCGCTGCCATCCCCCTCGGCCTTGCCGCTGACGTCAATTTTCAGGTCGTCGAAGGTGACGTCCACGTTGCCCTCGGAGGTGTCGATGGTGACGGTGTTCTTATCCGACTCGCCGGTGATGACGGTCTCCCCCTCATCCTTCTCGAAATCCTTTTCACCCTGCTTGACATTGTTATAGTTTCCGCTTTCATCGCTCGCACCTTTGACCGTAATGTCGCCGTCGGCGATGTTCCATGTTTTCGCATAGGCCGGGATGCCGGAACTCACCACGATGCCCGCGATGACGGCGGCGGCCACGCCCCGCCGGAGTGCGCTCTTCAGTCTCATAGTACATCTCCTTTCGTTTTGTGTATCATGCAATGCCGTCGATGCGGCTCAGGCTCTCCTTTGAGGGGCTTATGAGATGCTCCAAGTCCTCCGGCAGCCAGATCTTTATCTCACCCTGGGTATCCGGCAGGTCGTCCCAGTCGTCACCAAGGTCGGTATAGCTCCGCAGGTCACTCTCCAACAGATTGGTATACTTTGTGCCATCCGGGACGGTGGTTTCCAGCAGGAAAAGCCGTGGCTTATCCTCCTCGGGAGCGATGGCCTCAAATCGGGAAGCCAGCTGTTTCAGGGACTCCTCAAGCCCGATTCTCGGCGTTTCCGTTCTCGCAGGCTCGAGCCACCAATCCAAACTCGGGAGATCGTCCCTTTTTTTCGCGAGTTGGAAGTCCATCATATCCAGCTCTTGTTTCAGGGACTCGTCATGCCCGATTCCCGGCGTTTCCTCTCTCGCAGGCTCGAGCCACCAATCCAAACTCGGGAGGTCGTCCCTTTTTTTCGCGAGTTGGAAGTCCATCATATCCAGCTCTTGTTTCAGTAATTCGTCGCGTTCACGTCTGAGCTCTTCACTCGTTTTTTGCTCTACCCCTTCGTGGGTCAATATCAGCCGCTCCTGCGGCTCTGGCGTCTGCACCGGCACCCACTCCAGATAGCGCTCCGACAGGTCGCCCCGCGTCTCGCCGTCCAGCCGGAGGCTGATGTCCTCCCTGTTCTGCTTCAGCTCCACGTCAGCGTCCTCGCCCGCCGCGTCGGCCATCTTGTCCACGCTATAGTGGGTCATGGTGTCCTCATAGCGGAAGAAGATGTCCTCCACGCCGTCCTCCCGGAGACTGGAGATGTCGGTGGTGACGGTGGAGCGGGGAGCGGCGCTCTCAATAAGCACCACACCCCCCGGGGTGAGGACCTCTCCGGCGTCGCCGGCCTTTACGCTGCCGACCATGGGGTCGGTGCTCTCAATAATGGCCAAAGCAGAATCCAACCGCTGGATGGTGACCCGGCTGGAAAAGAAGCCGCCCACCACCATGCCGCCGGGCAGGGGTTCGGGAGCGTTCTCCTGCACCGGGGGCGGGACGTCATCATCATCGTCGTCCTCGTCGTCGTCCGGCTGGGGCTTGGGGGTGGAGGTGTAGTCGTAGCCCATCCCCTCCATCACGGTGCCGTCCGCGTTCAGACGGGTCAGCCGACCGCCCGTCACCTTATGTTCCTCGTCAGAAAGGTTCTCTGTGGGTATCTCGCCGTACTTTCCGCCGATGGCCGGGGCCTTGGCGTCCGTCGTCTGGCTCCCCGCCTTGGCCGTCACCTCGGCGTCGCCGCAGATGATGATATTATTGGGGTTGCTAGGGTTGCTGGGCGGTGTGTCCGGGTCTGGCTCAGACCATGGGCCTGCGCCATCGCCGATGCCTGCCGCGTTGCTCCCGCCCACAGCCTCGACCGCGCCGCCCCGGATGGTGATGCTGCTGCCAGTACTCCCGATGCCTCCGCCGATGCCTGCGCCGTCGTCGCCGCCCTCAGCGGTGAGGGAGCCGTCTTTGCCCTTGTCATCCTTGATGGTCAACGTGCCTTTCGACTCATGTTTGTTCTTCTCGAGGCCTGCATTGCCGCTGCCGCTCTTCAGCTCGTTGTCACCGTCCAGCTCGATGGTCACATCGCCGTTGCCCTTCACGGTGACGGCGGCTTTGCCCGCATCGACTGGGCTGTCATCGCTGCCATCCACCTCGGCCTTGCCGCTGACGTCCCCCTCGGTCTTGCCGCTGACGTCCCCCTCGGTCTTGCCGCTGACGTCAATTTTCAGGTCGTCGAAGGTGACGTCCACTTTGCCGCCGGAGGTGTCGATGGTGACGGTATGCTCCTTCGACTTGCCGGTGATGACGGTGTCTCTGTCCTCCTGCTCGATAGTCTTGCCCTGTGTGACCCTGTTTGTGCCTTCGTCGCCCGCTTTCACGGTGATGTCGCCGTCGGCGATGTTCCACTGGATCGCATAGGCCGGGATTCCGGAACTCACCACGATGCCCGCGATGACGGCGGCGGCCACGCCCCGCCGGAGTGCGCTTTTCAGTCTCATAGTCTGTCCTCCTTTGGTCTGTTCGTCTTTTGAAAAATCAGCCTTTTTCGATACAAGCTTACCAAAAAATCCGGAGAATGTAAATAAAAACTGCGCGAATCGTGGTGTTTTCGGCGTGAATGGCGCAAAAAAGCCCTCCCGAGCGGGGAGGGCCATAGTCTGTCTTATTCAGAGTAGTGCGCCAAAAACTGCTTGGTGCGCTCCTCCTGGGGGTGGTCGATGAGCTGGCGGGCCGGGCCTTCCTCCACCACGACGCCGCCGTCCATGAACAGGATGCGGTCGGCCACGTCGCGGGCGAAGTGCATCTCATGGGTGACGATGATCATGGTGGTCTTTCGGTCGGCGAGGTCCCGCAGGACACGGAGGACTTCGCCGGTCAGCTCCGGGTCAAGGGCGCTGGTGGGCTCATCGAAGCAGAGGATGTCCGGGTGGAGCGCCAGTGCGCGGGCGATGGCCACCCGCTGCTGCTGACCGCCGGAGAGCTGGTGGGGGTAGTGGCCTGCCCGCTCCGACAGGCCCATCTGGGCCAGCAGGTCACGGGCCTGTGCTTTCAGCTGGGCGTGGATGGCCTTTTTGTTGGCCTTGTAGTCGGGCTGCTCCTTTGCCAGAAGCTCCCCCGCCAGCATCACGTTTTCCAGCGCGGTGTACTGGGGGAAGAGGTTGAAGTTCTGGAACACGAGGCCGAAGTGGAGGCGCTTTTTCCGCACCTCGCTCTCCCGCTGGGTGGCAGGGTCGGCGGCGTCCCACATGGTCTCGCCGTTCACCCTGATGACGCCGGTGTCGGGACGCTCAAGGAAGTTCAGGCAGCGCAGCAGCGTCGTCTTTCCTGAGCCGGACGAGCCGATGATCGCCAGCGCCTCGCCCTGTTCCAGTGTGAGCGAGATGTCCTTGAGAACTTTCGTCTCGCCGAAATTCTTCCCGATGCCAGAGGCTTCGAGTAATGCCATAATTCAGTATCCTCCTTAGCAGCGGAAATAGTCCATCTTTTTCTCGGCCCAGTCCAGCAGCAGGGTGAGTGCGCCGACAAAGACGAGGAAGAAAATCGCGGTGGAGAACAGCGGCCAGATAAGGCCCTTGGCGCTGTACTCCTTCGCCATCATGATGATCTCCTTGTTGGCGATGACATTCGCCAGCGAGGTATCCTTCACCAGCGTGATGACCTCGTTGCCCATCGGGGGCAGGATGCGCTTGACGACCTGCAGGAGCGTGACCTTGAAAAAGATCTGGCTCTTGGTCATGCCCAGCACCTGACCGGCCTCGGTCTGGCCTTTCGGCACATCCTCGATGCCGCCGCGGTAGATCTCAGAGAAGTAGCAGGCGTAGTTGATGGCGAAAGCCACCACCGCCGCCACCAGACGGCCCGAAGAGCCGGAGGGCCAGGGGTTGGTCATACCCAGCAGGCCGGGGCCAAGGTAGATGACGATGATCTGGAGCATCAGCGGCGTGCCGCGGATGACCCACACGAAGGTCTTGACGACGCCCCGCAGCGGTGCGCACCGGCTCATGGAGCCAAAGGCCACCACAAGGCCCAGCGGCAGCGAAAACAGCAAGGTCAGAAAGAACAGCTCACAGTTGAGCGCGAATGCGCCGGTCAGACGCTCCAAAATCACAGTCACAGAATCACTACACCTATCCGTTTATAATGTAAGTTACTCAGCCAGAGTCAGGCCGTACTTGTCGGCCAGAGTCTGCATGGTGCCGTCAGCCTTCAGCTCGTCGAATGCATTGTCCACAGCCTCGGCCACGTCGCTGTCCTTGCGGAAGGCCACGCCGTACTCCTCGACGTTCAGCTCATCCACCATCTTGAGGTTTGCGTAGTCGGTACCCTCGCCGATCATGGCAGAAGCCAGAGTCAGGTCGAGGATGGCGGCGTCAGCAGTGCCAGCGGCGACTTCCATCAGGCAGTCGGTCTGAACAGCCTTGGAGATGAAATCAGCCTGAGACAGGTCGGCGTTCTCGGTGATAGTGGTCTCACCGGCAGAGCCGGCCTCGGCTACCACGGTCTTGCCGATGAGGTCGGCGGTGGAGGTATAATCGGTGCCGTCCTTCACCACGACGACCTGGGCGTTCTTGACGTAGGGCTTGGTGCAGGCCATATTCTCCTCGCGGTCATCGGTCAGGGTCAGGCCGTTCCAGATGCAGTCGATGCTCTTTGCAGCCAGCTCGGTCTCCTTGGTGTCCCAGTTGATCTCCACAAACTCCGGCTCGACACCCAGCTTCTCACAGACAGCGGTGGCCAGCTCGGTATCGAAACCGGTGAAGCTGCCGTCGGCGTCGGTGTAGTTCATCGGCTCATACACGGTGTAGCCGATGGTCATTTTGCCCTTGTTCTGCAGGTAGGCCAAGTCGCTGTCTGCAGCGGCGCTGTCAGCGGTGGATGCTGCCGTGCTTTCGGCAGAGCTTTCCGTAATGCTTGCAGCTGCACTGCTGCTGGAGCCGCAGGCCGCAAGGCTGAGGGCAAACATGCCCGCCACAGCAAAAGAAATCAACTTTTTCATAACATTTCCTCCCTTATCTATACCAGTGCTGAGCAAGTTCTCCGCACCATTCCTGCAGTGCTGCACATTTGCACTGCACGCCAACCTTGTGCTTTAGTGCGCCGAAGAGGTTGACTATTAGTTTATAATACCCTCTTTTGCTATTTTTTGCAATACTTATTCATGATTCCTGCATAAAAAGCAAAACCGGCAGGGTTTGACTGCGGTTATGCAGCGCTTTCCTGCCGGTCATGGTTTATCTTACCTCCACAACGGTGATATCCTGCGCGCTCAGGCCCTTGCACTTGCCTAAAACGGCATCCCGGATGCGGGTCACTTCATCCGCGGTCAGGGCGTCGTTTTCTGTCATAACGGTGATATCCGCGCGTCCCTCCCCAATGCTGACAACACAGTCCGCAAAGCCTTTGGATTTAATCAGGCTTTCAATGCTAGATTCCACCGTGATGCTGCTGATCTGGTTTTGCAGCTTTTGGGTAATGCTGTCTTTTTCGCTTTCGCTCAAATCCGCACTTTTCAGTGTCTTTTTGATAGCGTCCAGTGCCTCGTCCCGCGCTTTGGAGCGGTTCAGGCGTGCCTGTTCAAAAAATTCCGTACCGGAATCCTTGCTGACGCTGACAAGCTGGGCTTCGCCGTAATTTTTGCCTGCCTGCCCGCCCGATTCCATTTCTTCCGCTGCATCCGCCTGGGCGGCGGTCTGAGATTCACTTTCCAGCGGATCAAACACTGCCTGGGCGGTCATGGGTTCCACCGCCGCGTTTGTTTCCGGCTTCCGGGCGGCAGTCTGTACCGTGTCCTCGTCAGCTTCCGCCGAAGTCTGCACAACGGCTTCCGGCGTTCCCGCCTGCGGGGTGCGCCCGGCGAACGACCAGTTCAAAAACACTGCACCGCCCAACGCCAGGGTAAGCGCCGCCAATGTGGCATACCGTTTGGTTGCTCTGCCTTCCATATCGTTAGCCCTCCCTATGATTGCATTTTGTTTACGGTAATATGGCTGGCCCCCACGCCGGTCAGGGCGCTGACCAGTTCTGTGATGCGGCGCTGGGTCCCGGCATTACCCCCGCCCTGGCAAAGCACGGCCACGCCGCGCACCTGCGGTGCCTGAACCGACTGCACCACCGGCTGTGCACCGGCCAGCAGATGGGTACGCTGGCTGGCGGCGCTGCTGCGGGTGTCCTCGCTGGTTTTCTCTGTCCGGGTATCCGCTGCATAGGTGGTTTCCTCCCCGCAGTCCAGCGTTACCATAACAACGGTTTCGCCTGCACCGTCCATGGTACGGATCAGGGCGGCAAGGCGAGTTTCCAGCTGCTGTTCATACTCCGCTGCCGTCTGGCTCTGCTGGCTGCTCTGCGCGGCATTTTGTGTACTTTGCCCGGCTGGCAGCCATTCCGACATACAGAGCAGCAGCATGCCCGCCAGGCCGGATACCAGCAAGAGATTGATACGCTTTTTATCATCCTTCCACGCCGCCTGCAGCCAGGCGATGCTCTGTTTTGCGGTCATTGGGTGTTCTCCAGCGTATAGGGCAGGTCCCCCGCAAAATTTTGCAGCAGGGTTTCCGCCTGTTCCCGGTCCGCCGGGTAAACCAGCCGCACACGCACGCCGCCCGCCTGCGGCTGCACAACGGATTCGATGCCGCTTTGCCGCAAAAGCTTTTGCAGTGCTGCGGCGGATTCCTGCATGGCAAGCTCTGCGCCGTAAGCGGTATAGTCCTCGCCGGGGGCGCTCTGGCTGGCAAAGTTTTGGAGCTGCGCGTCAAAGTTTTGCCAGTTCAGGCCGGATACCGCATGGAGGACCGATGTTATAATATACAGCGTAAGCACCGCATTTATGACTGGCTTGAACCCATTTTGCGGCCAGAATGTCCGCACCAGCCCAGCCAGGGCGGACAAGATGCAGCAAACCAGTGCCGCGTGGCACAGCGTATCCATAAGTCAGCCCCCATTCCCGCCAAGCAGCAGCAACAGCGTGGATAGAATTACCAGAAAGAAATATAGTACCAAGATAGCCCCGCACAGCCGCGTCCCCTGGCCAAATAGGGTGCAGATCTGCTTGCTGCGCTTTTGCCCCAGTCCCGCCGCCAGAATGCCCATGCCGGAAAACACCAGCCAGTACAGCCCGCACTGCGCCAGCACCGGGGCAAACGCTGCCCCCAGGGCCGCCACCGCCGCCAACGCCAATGAGCCTTTGAGCAGTCCGATTGCGGCGGAAGCACTGCCCAGAGCCGCCGCAGCGGCATCCCCCACGACGGGCACGGCAGCACTCAGCACGCTTTTGCCGATTTTTAAGGCTGCGCGGTCAGTCCCGGCGGCCAACACATTTTGCAGCCCCAACACAAAGGTAAACAGCATACCGCACAGTTTGAGCGCAAAGGTAAAACAGCGGGCAAACAGGTTTGCGGCATCGGCAATGCCACTATCCCCCCAAAGGGCCGCAGAAACGGAAAAGCAGAAATAGATTTGCAGCAGCGGCAGCAGTAAGTTTTGCAGCACTTCCGCCAGAAAGGCCGCCATGGCATAAAACATCGTGCTGTACACGGCAGCTCCGGCGGTTTGGCCCGCCAGCAGTGCTACCCCGGCAAACACCGGCACAAAACCGGATACATACAACTGGCTGGTGTTGGCTGCTTGGGCAACCTGCTGCACGAGAGATGTCATTTGATTCAGCGCAATGGTGCCAAAGCCGAGCACAGCCACAAGGTCCACACAGTCCCGCCAGGCACCACCGTCCGCCAGCAGCCCCACACAGCTGGAAAGCAGCAAAAACAGCACCGCGCGCCGGGCCAGTTGCAGCGGCTGCCCCCAGGCGTTTTTCAGCCAACCAGCCAGCGTTTGCAGCAGCTCCTGCAAGGTAATGTGAACGAGCTTGTCCGGCGTCAGTTCGCTTTGCTGCAAAATCTGCTGCACCCCAGCGGGCAGTTCTGCCGCGGCGGCTGGCAGCGGGAAGGCTATCACGATAAAAAGGACAAAAACGAGGCCAGCAAGCTTTGCAGCAGAGGCAATGCCTGCAGCATAGCCAAAATACGGCCCACGAATTCCATACAGAACGCGGCGGCAGCAAGGCCGGCTTCGCGGCAAAGGTCCGCCGCCAGCTGGGCCACAAAAGCGATGGCCAGCACCTGCAGCAGAATGCTGAACGAATCGCCGCCAGCCTGCCCGGCCAGCTGCTGCAGCCGGGCCAGCAGTGGGCGCAATTGCTGCACCGCGAACCACAGCAGCCCCGCCGCGCCGCACAAAGAAAGCAGGAACGCAAAGCCGGGCTGGTCTTTTTTTAAGCAGAGCACCAGCACGCAGACGACAATGGCAAGGGCGGCCGCTTTTAAGATAAGCATCGTTATCCATGACCAATCACAAATCAAACAGCGCTTTGATCAGCACAAACAAATCGCTGATTTGGCGCACCAGCATGCTAAGTACCACGATCAAGCCCGCAAGGGTGGTCATCATAGCCTGATCCTCCCGCCCAGAGCGGGTGCGCAGCTGGTTGAGCACCGCAACAATAATGCCGGTGGCCGCAATTTTGAATACAAGATCAATGTTCATGATGGTTCCCCTATAAAAAGCCGGCCGCGCTTTCGCCTTTTCAGTTATCCCCTGCTTCACCCCGCGGGCCAGAGCAGAATGGCCGCCAGCAGCCCGCCGCAAAGTCCCAGTTTAGGGGCAAGCGCAGCGGCCTGCTGGGCGGCGGCATACTGGCCTTGGGCGGTGCGGTGGCACAGGGCGGCCAGCGTGCGCATGGTCTGCGGAGCCTGCTGCCTGCTGCACAGGGCAATGGTGTGCAGCCCGGCATGCAGCTCCGCTCCGCAGGTTTTAGCAAGCGGCGGGGGTAGGCGTAATTCCGCAAAGGATGCAGCATTCGGCGGGCAGTAGGCGGCAAACGCCGGGTGTTCCGCCGCGGCGGCCAGCAGCTCCGCACTGGGCAGGGCGCAAAAGGCAAGCTGGTCCGCCAGATAAGTAAGCAAACGCTCAAAGCCGCACACCGCCCGCCACTGTGCCCACAGCCGCTGGCAGTACGCCTGGCCGGCAGCAAAGCCTGTACACACCAGCAGCACAGCCCCCAGCAAACGGCAGTACAGCATCATGCCAGGGTGCGGACCTTCACTGCATGGCCGGGGTTCACGCGGCCATCCAGCAGTACCAGGGTTTCAAAGGCCCCCATCGCCAGCAGGCGGGCAGTGGGCGGTTTGCGGTTTAGCGCTTCCAGGGTATCGCAATGGACACTTGCCACAAACACCACGCCGCAGGCCAGGCCCGC
>ERZ838399.2302-NODE-2302-length-14724-cov-2.633036_pt1 | contig 14724 bp, 6 predicted proteins | sample MGYA00519683_ERZ838399 | MGnify/ENA primary metagenome ERZ838399 (study PRJEB31850, sample SAMEA3708833) | human gut metagenome | biome: human gut; feature: human-associated habitat; material: faeces | place: China | collected 2014 ...
TGAGTAAAGCTCCCATAACTCCCGATTTGAAAACCTCACAGCTATTCTCGGATTTCGGTTGGGCCACCATGCGTACTTCTTGGGAGAAGGATGCTACGATGCTTGCTGTGAAAAGCGGTCATACGTGGAATCATTCCCATGCGGATGCCAACTCCTTTATTGTTTTTCATAAAGGCGTTGATATTATCAAGGATGGAGGAAACTGCTGGTATCCCAATCCTGCCTATCGCAACTATTTTTTTCAAAGCCAGGCACATAATGTAGTCCTGTTCAACGGGGAGGGACAACCTCGTGAACAACAGTATAGCGGCTCTACTTTGCGAGGAAATCTTTATCATCTCTTGGATGCGGGCAATGTGAAATATGTTTTGGCCAATGGAACAGGTCCTGTCTCTAATAATTTCAGCCGTAACTTCCGTCATTTCCTGTGGATGGATAATGTGATTTATATGATCGATGATTTGAAGACACATAAGGTAGGACAGTTCGAATGGTTATGGCATACCAATGGAACTTATAAGAAATCGGGCATTGACGTGAATGTGACAAACGGAAATTCTTCAGTAGTCATCCGTCCTTTATATCCCCGCATGCTGGCTAAGTCCGATTTTGTGCACGACTATCCCGAAGATTTATATTGGGAAGAAATAGAAGCTCCTACGGAAGATTTGAAAGGAACCGAAAAATATTATTCATTCCATTTACCAGCCGAGGTGAACCGTGTGAAAGGACTGACAGCTATTATTCTGAAAGACGCTCCCGATGAAAAAGACCTGCCTCAAATGGAAAGACGTGAAGGGCAGGACTGGATAGGGCTTCGTATCCGTCATAAAGGTAAAATTACCGATTTATATATCAACCAACTGGCGGACGGAAGATTAATGCACAGTAATTCATGGATTATGCCCGACGGCTGGATGACAGATGCTTATATGTTTGCAGTTTCTTACCCAGAAGGTACTGAAGCAAAGAACGCTAAGGACTTCTTTATTGCTTATGGAAGTGCATTGAGACGGGGTAATGAAACTTACTTTTCATCATTGGCTAAGCTGTTCGTTATTCAGAAAGCAGAAGGTAAGAAACTTGATCTTTGGATAGACGGACAGCCGAAGATAAATACCACCTTTAGAAGCACAAAGAAGCCTATGTCTGTAGAAGTGAATGATAAGAAAATCCCGGTAGTTTATCAGAAATCACAGATAAAGGTGAAACTGTAAATTATGTATATCCAGGATAGATTCTATCTTTTTAAAGAGAGTAAGTTCCTTGTTTTTTGTGCAAACCTATATAAAATCCGAGATATTTTATGTAGGTTTGCATTGTTTCATTAAATATGAATCCTCTATGCATAATCTAATACGACATATAGTAAAGGCTTTGACTACTCTTTGTCTGCTACTCATAAATATACCTATTTATCCGATTTCTTACTCTTTCCGCAGCATTTCCGAAACAGACGGACTTTCCGACCTGATGGTCAGTTCTTTTTATAAAGATTCATTAGGCTATATTTGGATTGGCACGGCAAGTTCTGTTGAACGTTTTGACGGAGTCCATTTGAAACATTATCCCATATTAGGGAATAATGAAAAACTAAAATGGGTGAATGTAATAACAGAGACGACTGGTAATAGGATATGGATAGGGAATGATATGGGATTGTGGACGGTTCATAAGGAAACAGAAAAACTGGAACCCTTTAGTCCGGAGACTATTAATTGTGGTGTTCGTGCCCTTTTACCAACTCGGGATGGAGGATTGTATATAGGTAGTGAAAAAGGATTATTTATCTATCGAAATAATCAATTGGAGCGACTGGCAGTAAGTTCCGACATCTTATCGGCAGAAAATTTCATCGTTGCATTGAATTTGGATGAAAATGGAGCTTTATGGATTCTTACCAAAGGTGGATTACATTCCATGAATATTTCAAACCGGAAAATAACCTCTTATCCATACAAGCAGGGATTCTCCTATAGAAATATGACACGTATCGGCAAAAAGCTTTATTTAGGAACAATGGATCATGGGTTGCTATGTTTTGATATCTCGACGGGTGAATTTAAAGAAAATATTATTGACTTGGGTTGTAATGTTATCATGTCTCTCTCCAGTGATGAAAAGAATTTGTTGTATATAGGCACTGATGGAAACGGGGTACATTTTGTTTCTGCGAATAATATGAAGATTGTTCGTTCCTTTTGTTACGAATCGGGAAATAAACAGGCGATCCGTTCCAATTCTGTCTATGCATTATTGGTTGATAGGGAAGGAGTGATTTGGATTGGTTTTTATCAGTTAGGCTTGGATTATACACTATATCAGAGCGGGTTATTTTCTACCTATGCCTATCTTCCTTATTTCGACTCAAAAGAGATGCCTGTTCGTGCAATAGCTGTTTCGAAAGACGAGAAACTGATAGGTTCGCGCAATGGACTTTTCTATATAGATGAAAAGAAACAGCGGTTTAAAAGTTTTAAGGTTCCCGAATTACGTTCCAATATGATTTTGTGTATTTATGCTTTTGAAGGAAAGTATTACATAGGTACTTATGGTGGCGGTATATATATCCTCAATCCTTCCACGTTGACTTTATCTGATTTTGAAACAGCAGACTTAAAATCAACTCCATTCCTGAAAGGACATGTGTTTTGCATAAAATCGGATGATGAAGGAAGTTTGTGGATGGCGACGTCTATGGGACTTTACTGTTATAGAGATGGAAAGCAAATCCGGCATTATACTACTGAAAATTCGAAATTACCGGGAGAGAATGTCTATGATATATGTTTTGATTCCACTCGTAAAGGATGGATTTGTACAGAGAACGGTTTATGCATTTGGGATCCATCAACCAATAGTTTGAAGTCGGATATGTTTCCTGAAGGGTTTATTCATAAAGATAAAATCCGGACAGTATACGAAGATTCTAATCATGAGCTTTATTTCCTTCCGGATAAAGGTGCAATTTTTATATCTGATTTGTCGATGAATCATTTTCGGAGAATGCAGTCGGGCACTCCTTTGGATGGAAAGGATGCAATGTTTATTATAGAAGATCATGAAGGTTGGTTGTGGATTGGTACTAATTTGGGCTTATATCGTTATGATAAGAAAGGTAATTTTATTCCCTATAATTTCGTAGATGGCTTGCCCAGTTCTATATTTATTACTTGTTTCCCTGTGATAGATGAAGAGGGTACGATGTGGTTCGGCAATTCGAAAGGTATGATTTATCTGACCTCGGAACAAAATGGCAGAAAAGCAAAATGGCATTATCCGGTTGCTATTACCGATGTATTAGTGAATGGAAAGCAATCGGTTTATGCTAAGATGAGTAGAGAAAATAACGTGTATAAAATAAAATTGGAAGCAGATCAGCGTAATTTGACAATCCGTTTCTCTGGGTTCACTTATTCGGAGCCTGCATATATGTCTTATAAATGTAAGATGGAAGGAATAGATAGCGACTGGCAATTATTGAGTGGACAATCTGAAATAACGTATTATGACTTATTATCCGGCAATTATCAGTTTAGAATTCATCGGGTGGATGATCCGGAGTCGGAAATTTGCCTGATGGTGACTATTGCTCCTCGTTTCAATGCTGTTATGTGGAGTGTGACTGTTTTAGTGATATTGATAATAACCTTGGCTTATATATATTATCGCCGGAGAATGAAACGAAACAACCTAATTCAGTCGAAGGAAAAACAGCAACCGGTAATAGAAGAAAAATATAGAAAGAGTAATGTGACTGAAGAAGAATGTAGGCGCTTGGCTGGCGAACTGGAACTTCTGATGCAAAGGGATCGACTATATGTTAATCCCAATCTGAAAATAGCAGACTTGGCTGCAATATTGAATGTTTCCACTTATACATTATCCTATTTATTCAATCAATATTTGGATAAAAACTATTATGACTATTTGAATGACTATCGCATAGAGGAGTTTAAGCGTTTGGTTGATAAAGATGAATATTCTAAATATACGTTGACAGCTTTAGCCGAACTATGTGGTTTTAGTTCGCGTACTTCCTTCTTTCGTTATTTTAAAAAGGTTATTGGAATTACTCCGAATGAATATATTCGAAGTATCGGAAAGACCAATGAAGAATAATATACTTATGTACCTTTCATTTTAAACTTTAGATTGATAAATACCTCTTTAGAGTCTCAAATAATAAATTGAGACTCTATGAAATTGAGAGTTAACTGTCTGATAATTAGAATGTGTGTTGATCGCTTGCTCTCCGCCAATAGGACGGAATTTATCTCTTTCTTTTTGAATATCCGTTTTCATATTTACCTTCTATATTTGCCAACGTAATGATAAACAAAAATCTAAGCAATGGAAAATATAGATATGTCATCCGTACAGTTGATTACTGATTCTTATCAGAATTATCATCGTTCCGTTTACTTGTATATCTTATATAAGATAGGAAAAGATGAAGACGCGAAAGATCTGGCTCAAGATGTATTTTTACGTTTGATGGATTATAAGCAAATGTTGCGACCGGAAACAATAAAGTACTTTATTTTCTCTATTTGCCGGAATTTGGTTATTGATTATTTGCGTCGTCATTATAAAATGCAGGAAATTACATCCTATTTTTTAGATCAGCTTCCTACCTTTATTAATGAGGTAGAGAGCCAGATAATCGCTAATGATTTATCTGTGTGTGAGCAGAAGAGAGTTCTCCGGCTGCCTGCGCAACGAAGAAAGATTTATGTAATGAGTCGCTTCAAGCATATATCGTCAGCGGATATTTCCGCTTGTCTCGGATTATCTGTCCGTACTGTAGAAAATCATTTGTTTATCAGTCGGAAAGAAATCCGTGAATATATCCAACAGTGTATCTAATATTAGAATAAATAGTATAAATGTTAGTTTTAAATTTTATGTATATGAAAAAAAGTCTCTTCAGATTTTCATCGAGAAGGATTCTATTCTCCACGGTGATAGCCTCTGCTCTTATAGCAGGTGGCTCGCAGGCTGTCTTTGCAGATGCCGGGGAAGTGCAAGTCGTATTGCAGACTGGTACAATTAAAGGTAAAATCGTGGATTCCAATGGCGAGCCCGTTATCGGTGCTAATGTTATGGTAAAAGGCACCACCAATGGCTGTATGACTGACATTGACGGAAACTTCTCATTGAAAGATGCCAAAGGAACTTTGGTTATCTCATATATCGGTTACAAAACGGAAGAAGTTCAAGTGAAAGGCCATGAAACCAGTTTGAAGATTGTATTGAAAGAAGACTCTGAACTACTCCTGGAAGTTGTAGTGGTGGGATACGGCAGTATGAAGAAAGAGTCGTTGACAGGCTCGGTAACAGTGGTCGACCAAAAACTTTTTAAAGACAAAGGTACGGTATCCAATCCGCTTTCGGCCATGCAAGGTCAGGTGCCGGGTTTACGCATCACCCGCTCGTCGGCTGCTCCCGGTGAAGAGGGATGGGGTGTCTCAATCCGTGGTTCTGTATCGAAGAACAAGGTAGAACCTCTCTTGATTATTGACGGTGTACCTGCCAGTGGTGTGAGTGAGATAGCTCAACTCAATGCCGATGACATCGAAACCATTAACTTCCTGAAAGATGCTTCGGCTGCCATTTATGGTGCAAAAGCGGCAGGTGGTGTGATTTTGGTAACTACCAAACGTCCCGATGCCGGCAGAACCAAGGTGGAATATAGTGGTTCGGTTACACGTAAAATTGTGGGTTTGCAGCCCCGCATGATGAGTATGGACGAATGGACGGATGGTGTGCTCCAAGCCCGCTTGAATGACGGCTATGGCGAAGACGACAACTGGGTGCGCTATGCCCGTTTGGCTAAAGCGATGAAGGGGAGTTGGATTAATCTGCATGGTGGAAACAACCCCGATGAAGATCCTATCCCAGGAGGATTCCGCGGTGTGGCCGACTTTGTGTTTCACGATATGAACTGGACTGATGTGCTGTGGGGAAATGCCACTTCTACCCAGCATAACCTCAGCGTAAGCGGAGGTTCGGAAAAATCGACCTACCGACTTTCATTGGGTTATTTGAACGACCAAGGGACGCTGCAATGGGGGAACAACTCGAACGAACGCTATAACGTACGTTTATTCAACAGTTTCAAGATAAACAACCGTATCAGCCTGGAAACCAACATGTCAGCCAGTCGTCAGCATCAGGTGGCTCCTACACAGATTGGTAGTATATTAGGCAGTAGCATACCGCAGCCAGGGTTACCGGTTTCGACCATCGATGGCAAACCGTATGCGTGGGGAGGCATTCATACCCCCAACTGGTCGGCCGAATTGGGTGGTGACAACAAACTTGTGGTGACCACTATGAATGTGAACGAGATTTTGAAAGTGAACATATTGGATGGCCTTGATTTTCAAGGTACTTTGGGGTACTCAACGAACAATGCGGCCCGTGACGAACAGTATCTTTCAATTGATTGGTATCAATACGATGGCACACCGATTCAAAACGAGAACTCTCCCTATCCTGCAAAAGAAAAATCATCGTATACTAAAAGTTCTGCGCGTACTGACAATTACACAGCATCAGCTTTCCTCACTTATAAGAAATTATTTGATGAGGCTCACGACATATCGCTTATGGGAGGTGTGCAATATGACTATGCCGCTTACGATTATAGCGGTACCAAAGCAATGGACGTGGAAGCGGCAATCGAATCGCTTAACGGTAAAGGACAAATCTACATAGACAAGGTAGACCGTTGGGAGGAAGCTATTCTCTCTTATTTCGGTCGCTTGAATTACAACTATAAGTCAAGATATATGGTAGAAGTGAATGCTCGCTACGACGGCTCTTCGAAATTCTTGCCCAAGAATCGCTGGAACTTCTTCTGGGGCGCATCAGCCGGATGGCGTATCACTGAAGAGAAATTCATGGAGAACTTGCGTGACTATGTGAATGAACTGAAACTACGTGCCTCATATGGTGAGGTAGGTAACCAAAATGGTATCGGACGCTATGACGGCATCCAACTTTACAACTACAAATCGAACAGCGGTGCTTTGTTGGGCAACTCGAAAGGAACCTATGTGGAATCTGCCGGACTGGTGAGCACCATGCGTACTTGGGAACGTATCTACAACTATAACTTGGGGATTGACTTTGGATTCCTCAACAATCGCCTTACGGGTACGTTCGAGGTCTTTAAAAAGAAAAACGACAATATGCTGGTTTCGCGTCTGCACCCCGGTGTATTGGGTGGAACTGCTCCCAGCACTAATAGCGGTAAGTTTGAAGCCAATGGTTACGATGTTAGTTTGACTTGGCATGATAAGATAGGCAGTTTCAACTACCATGTTGGCGGTACGTTAACCTATATGACCAATAAACTCGTTGATGGAGGTAACATCGTGGTGAGCGCAGGTTATAACGAAGCTGTGAATGGCTATCCGCTCAATTCGGTATTTGGCTACCGCTATGTGGGCAAGGTACAAAACCAAGACCAACTGGACTATTACGTGGACAAATATGTGGGCAGCAACTCTATCGCCCTGCCTGCCAACTTGCGTTTGGGCGACCACATGTATGAAGATGTGAACAAAGACGGTAAACTGACACAAGATGACCTTGTATTTCTCGGTTCCGACGACCCCAAATATTCGTTCTCGTTTAATTTCGGATGCGAGTGGAAAGGATTCGATTTCAATACCGTATTCCAAGGTGTGGGCAAGCGTACCATCTATCGTGAAATCGACTCTTGGAAAGTGCCTTTCAAGGCTATTTGGCTGAACACTACCAACCAGTCGGTGGGTAATGTATGGAGTCCTGAAACTCCCAATAACCATTTTCCTACTTATTCAAACAGTAATGACATCAATAATTACAACTACATTCCCTCTACCTGGTCGGCCGATAACGGAGCTTACCTGCGTCTCAAAGAGATTGTACTAGGTTACACATTGCCAAAGGCATGGATGAATAAGAGCGGTTTCATCAGCAACCTGCGTATTTATGTATCGGGCGCCGACTTGTGGGAAAAATCATATATCACCGATGGTTGGGATCCCGAAGCCACCCGCAAAGTGGAAAACAAGCAACGCTATCCGTTTAACCGCACCGTGACTTTCGGTGTGAATGCCACATTCTAATTTTTATTCTTAATATTGAAGATAACAATGAAAAAAATAGCATATATTTTAGGAATCATTTGCGCCATGACCATGCAGTCGTGTTTAGACCTTGAGCCCAAGACGCAATTGGCGGATACCAACTATTGGAAGTCGCCCGAACACTTCAAACTTTTTGCCACCCAGTTCTATGGCTGGTCGGCCGACTTTCGATGGCTCGACGACAGTCAGCACGCTGATATTCGCTCGGACTTGTTTGCCGGTAGCACGGTGAACATCTATAGCAACGGAACAAACAGTATTCCGTCATCCGACAAGCATTATACCGACAATTACAATCGTATTCGTCAAACCAATACTTTATTGCAACAAGCCGATGCGTATGAACAACAAGCCGACATTGCCATTTCAGTGGGGGAAGCCCGTTTCTTCCGTGCTTATTGTTACTTCGAGTTATTGCAGGCTTACGGTGACCTTATCATAGCCCGCACGCCGCTCGACATCGACTCGCCTGAGATGCAGAAGGCTCGCAATCCGCGTACCGAGGTGGCTGACTTCATCATTGACGACTTGAAAGAAGCCGCTAAACTATTGCCCGTTGATAAGGCTATCAGCAGCAGCGATGAAGGTCGCCTTTCCAGCGAAGCCGCTTTGGCGTTTCTTTCGCGTGTAGCCCTTTACGAAGGTACATGGGAGAAATTTCATAATGGCGGTCAAAATACCGAACGTACAAAAGATTTGCTCAATACCGCAGCACAGGCGGCTCATGATGTAATGGCGGGCGGAGCATTCGAGCTTTTTGCTCCTCAAGAATTGGGAACGGAAGCCTACAAGTATCTCTTTATCTTGGAGAATGAAAAGTCAAACCCTGCCAATATCAATAAAACAGGTAATAAAGAGTATATCTTTACCCGCCGCCACGACCCTGTTATCAATTCTATTGGTTTCAACATTACACAAGGGCGTTTGGGCAATGCCTTGTACGTTACTCGCAAAATGGCTAATATGTATCTGCAAAGCAATGGGTTACCCATCAATCCCCAAACGTGGAATTACACGAAAGTGGATGATGAATATAAAAATCGCGACAACCGCATGAACAATCAGCTTATGGTGCCCGGACAGACTTATTGGGGTACAAATGGCGGACGCATTGATTGGAGCGGCGATGCTGCCGAAATAGCCAATGCCTCGCATAGGAACTTCATACCTCAAACGGGTACAGGCTACTTTCCCCACAAGTGGTGCAGCGAACGTGACGGAGTGCCCACCGGTATGGAAGCTTACGACTTCCCCGTCATCCGCTATGCCGAGGTGCTGCTGAACTATGCCGAAGCTGTGTTTGAACGCGATGGACAAATATCAGATGAAGACTTGGCTATCAGCTTGAACTTGACACGTAAACGCATTAACCCCGAAATGCCTGACTTGACTAACGACTTTGTCACGGCAAATAATTTGGATATGCGCACAGAGATTCGTCGTGAGCGTACCATCGAGTTTTTCGATGAGAATTTCCGCATTGATGATCTGAAGCGTTGGAAGACGGCCGAAGACGAAATGCCGATGAATCTCACCGGTGTGAAGTGGAAAGATACTGATTTTGAAAGCAGATGGCCCGATGCTTCTTTTAAAGACAAAGATGGTGAAGGCTGCATTATTCACGAAAAAGGACGCAACTGGCACGAAAAGCATTACTTGTTGCCGCTGCCCACTGACCAACTCAAGCTGAACTCCAACTTGAAACAAAATCCGGGTTGGAACCAATAATCCATTCATTATTCATTTATAAAGTAATCGAATTATGACATACAAAAACATACTTCAAAAGGGTGCATTTGCAACACTGTTGGCGGGTGCCTTGGTGGTGACCGTTTCGTGCAACGATGACGATGTATCCCCCGTTTTAGAAGAGAGAGTGCTCGTTAAGGAAATCAACCTTGAGGTGACTCCCGAACTGCCTCTGCTGATAGGCACTGATACTTTGATAAAATATACCGTAGGCCCGGATGAGGCTTTCAACAAAGAGGTGGTATGGAAATCGACTGTGCCCGATGTGGCTACCGTAGATGCCGAAGGACGCATCACGGCAGTGAAGGCCGGTAGTACGGTAATTTCGGCCAAGCCGGCTGTGGGTTATTCTGCCACTTCGACCATTAATGTGAAGGTAGTAAACGAAATCATTCACATCACTGATATCAGTCTTACTAATGAAGAGCTTGAAGTGTTTGTTACCTCGACTCTGCCGCTCATTTGGCAGACTACTCCGGTCGATCCCACTTACCCCGGAGTGATTTGGAAAAGCCTTACTCCCGATAAAGCCACCGTCAATGAAAAAGGCGAGGTGAAAGGTGTGGCCGAAGGAACGGCACGCATACAAGTCACCGCTACTGACGACAAACATTTCACAAAAGTGTTTGAGATTAAGGTGAAGCCTATTATTTATATCGAAAGTATGGAATTCGTGAAGGATACCGATAAGCTGGCTTTAGGCGAAACCTATACTCCGCAGATGAATGTAACGCCGGCAGACGCTACGCTGTCGTACATCGCATGGGAAAGCAGCAAGCCCGATGTTGTAGAGATTGACGAAAAAGGCCGGTTTGTGGCGAAGGCTTACGGCAATGCCGTGATTACTGCTTTGGCAGACTATGGCGACGGTAAACCTATCAAAGCTACGATGAGTATCAATGTGAGTGAGGGATTGATGAACGACCAATTTACCATTGAGAACATCTGGCAACCATTCGGCAATTTCAATCATCGAGAATTTGAATGGATGGAGAACGACGGAGTACTTCGCATATTACCCGGTGACGATAAGGCTTACAAGGCTGTGCGCATTTGTCGTACCGGAGGATTTGGGTTCAACGTAACCAACTATCCCATCTTGGCCTTTAAAGTGAAATTCCCCGAAAATGTGTTCGAAGCATCAACAAGCATAGAGTGGTATCTCGACATTTGGGGTGGAAGCGGCATTACCGTAGCCGGTAAATATGGCGAAGATACCGATAAAGGAAAAAACGCCATGACTGTGGCAGATTGTGGCGAATACAAAGTATTCTACGCCGACTTTACGAAGAAATTCCTCGGCAAGAATCAACAGTATATGCCTACTGCATTGACGAAGTACGACACGGTGGAACTTCAATTTTGGAAAATATGGTATGAAGCCAGCGAAACTGGCAGTATCTATGTGGATTGGGTGAAGACCTTCGAATCGGAACAGGAACTGAAAGATTTGATTAAAGCTGAAAAAGCCGAATAATGGTAGCCGACTTCTCAGAAACTGATTGAATAACAAAATGAATATTGAATATATGAAAAATTTGATTTATACCTTCGTGGGCAGCATGGCACTTGTGTTGCTGACCGGCTGTAGTGCTGAGTTCGAGAACGGAACTCCCGAACCATGGCAACGCGAAATCAACCCCAATGAAAATTATGAGTACACCATCAAGCACCCTTGTCTGGTGAACACCGAAGCCGATTTTGAACGTGCACGCCGTAAAGTGAATGAAGGCGCCGAACCTTGGATTAGTGGTTGGCAAAAATTGTGCGACAGCCGATTTGCCCAACTGAATTATAACTCAAATCCGCAAGAAGAAATTGTGCGCCACTCAAAAGGCGGAAACTTCAATACGGCTGCTTTTGATGCCGGTGCCGCTTATCAGTTGGCTTTACGCTGGAAAATTTCGGGAGATGAAGATTATGCGAAAGCGGCTATTAAAATTCTGAACGGATGGGCTAAAACTTGTAAAGGGGTGAACTATAAAACGTGGCCTGACGACAGCCATCGCCTGCTTGCTGCCGGATTTATCGGTTACCAGTTTGCTGCTCCCGCTGAACTGATGCGCGACTACGAAGGCTGGAAAACCGAGGATTTCGAAATCTTCAAGAAATGGATAGATAAAACTTTCTATCCCATCTGTGATGATTTCTTGGATAACCACTTTAATTCTTCAGCCATTTCGGGCTGGATGAGTTGGGATTTGCCCGCCATGCTCACCATTCTTTCTATCGGCGTGCTGAATGATGACGATGCTAAGATTAAACAAGCCCTGGAGTTTTTCTACCACGGAAAAGGTATGGGCTGTATCGAGTGGTCGGTGAGAGGTATGCACGAAGACCCGGAAGGAAAAGTGAAAGGCAGACATTTGGCACAGAGCCAGGAGATGGGACGCGACCAGGGGCACGCCACTCTCAATGTCGGTTTGCACGCTTACTTCTGCCGTACGGCTTATAACATGGGTATCGACCTTTTTGCCTACAACGACAACATCATTCTTGACCTCTGCGAATATACGGCTAAGTATAACTTGACTTCGGCTGAAGATGTAGAAATGCCTTTCGAACCTTACTATCACCCCAAATATGGTTGGCACGAGAAGGTGTCGGCCGAGGCTAAGGGGCGTGCCCGTCCGGGATGGGAACTCCTCTACAACCATTATGCCAAGGTGAAAGGTATGAATGCACCCTATTCTCAAGCCTTTGCCGAAAAGGAACGCCCCGAAGGATATGGTGAGCGTGGAACTGCTGAAGCCGGCGATTTGGGATTTGGGACATTATTATATACTGAAGAATAACTTTTGAGTTTTCCGGCTGATTTCAAGGAGTTAAGAGGTTAGACTTCTTAACTCCTTGATACTACTCTGTGAAACCTTCACAACTCTTTCCTTATGATAAATAGATTATTTCCTACCTTATTATTCTTTATCTGCTTCTTTTATAGTTTGCCTCAAACGGCAAAGGCGCAAAACAACGAGTGGGAAAATCCCGCCAAATATGAGTGGAACAAAGAGAGGCCACATGCTGACTTTCGTCTCTACGAACAGGCAGAGGATGCAGTGAACGACAAACCCCGAAAATCGTCTTGGCAACATTCGTTGAATGGTGTGTGGAAGTTTATCTATGCCCCTACTATAGCAGCGAGCATAAAAGATTTTTATCGGATAGATTTACCCGACAGTAATTGGGATACAATAACAGTTCCTTCTAACTGGGAAATCCAAGGATTCGGTGAGCCGATAATCCGCAACATTCAGTATGTGTTTTCACCCAATCCACCTTATATCGACGTTGATAATCCTGTGGGGACTTACCGGCGCACATTTACGGTTCCTCGAAACTGGCAGGAGCGCGAAGTATTTCTGCACTTCGGCTCCATTAGCGGCTATGCCCGCATTTATGTGAACGGGCAGCAAGTCGGAATGACCAAAGCTTCCAAAACACCGGCTGAATTTAATGTGACGAACTATCTGAAAGAAGGAGAAAATTTACTGGCAGTACAGATTTATCGCTGGCATGATGGCAGCTATATGGAAGACCAGGATTTTTGGCGACTGACCGGGATTGAACGTGATGTATTCTTGCAAGCTTACCCTAAACTGACTATTTGGGATTTTTTCTTAAAATCAAGTTTGGATAGTACATATAAGAATGGTATATTCAATGCTACCGTAGATTTGCGTGAATTTACAGGTAATAATGTAAAAAAAGGAACACTCAAACTGGAATTATTGGATAAAACCGGCAAAATAGTTTTGTCACAACAAAAGAAATTTGACATAGAAGATGAGTTTACCCAATTAGCTTTTTCGGGCGTCATTAAGAATGTATCCAAATGGAATGCTGAAAAGCCATCTCTTTATGATTGTGTCATCACACTTTGGGATGATAAAAACAAGCAGCTTGCAGTTACTGCCTGTAAGACCGGTTTCAGAAAGATAGAAATAAAGAATGCTCGATTATTGGTGAATGGTGTTCCGACTTATATAAAAGGCGTGAACCGTCATGAGCATAATGACAGCTTGGGGCACGTCCAAACTCGCGAATTTATGATGAATGACCTGAAATTGATAAAACAACTGAATATGAATGCTGTTCGTACCAGTCATTATCCCAATCATCCGTTGTTTTATAAATTATGTGACCAATATGGCATTTACATTATAGATGAAGCCAATATTGAAACCCACGGAATGGGCTCAGTTCCTTATTTCAAAGATACCATTCCGCATCCTGCTTATCGTTCCGAATGGTATGCGGCTCATGTAGACCGTATCACCCGTATGGTGGAAAGAGATAAAAATCATCCGTGCGTCATAGGCTGGTCGTTAGGGAATGAATGTGGTAATGGAATCGTATTCCATGATGAATATAAACGTCTGAAAGAATATGACCCAAGTCGTTTTGTGCAATTCGAACAGGCTTGGGAGGACTGGAATACAGATATTGTATGTCCGATGTATCCCAATATGTGGAAAATAACGGAATATGCCAAGTCCGGTAAACAGCGCCCCTTTATCATGTGTGAGTATGCCCATGCCCAGGGGAATAGTAATGGTAACTTCAAAGACCTTTGGGATGTTATTTATGACAGTCCAAATTTGCAAGGTGGTTTTATTTGGGACTTTATGGATCAAGGGTTTAAAATGAAGACAGAACCGGGAGACGGACGCATCTACTGGACGTACAATGGAAAAATGGGAAGTTATAAATGGCTGGAAGATAGGAAAGGGGAATTAAATACAGGAACCGACGGCTTAATTTCTGCTAATGGCATTCCCAAACCACAAGCGTATGAAGTAAAGAAAGTCTATCAGTACATTCAGTTTAACGC
>ERZ838399.2303-NODE-2303-length-14712-cov-7.311319_pt1 | contig 14712 bp, 9 predicted proteins | sample MGYA00519683_ERZ838399 | MGnify/ENA primary metagenome ERZ838399 (study PRJEB31850, sample SAMEA3708833) | human gut metagenome | biome: human gut; feature: human-associated habitat; material: faeces | place: China | collected 2014 ...
TGTCGGTACAAAAAACGTATGGAATGAGCCGACTCCAAAGCCAGTATTGAGAGTACCAAAAGAAACAGCGTTTCAGCACTTGGGGCCGAAAAAGTTTCAAAATATACTGAAAAATATTTATGAAGTCTACCAATCAATGTCTTTTCGTTGTATAATGAGTCTGTCGTACAGGGTCACTTTCCTTTGTAATGTTTTTTCGCAAACTCATTATACATCAGAAAGTCCTGTACGATTATTTTTTATGAGGATGTGGCTTATGTGCACTGTACCGCCTGAAAGAAGCAGGGATCACTCATCAGAAACTGGTAGGCAGAGGAAACTATACAGACTTTATGGAAAATGATATTCGAAATCTGAGACAGGCATTATCTGTTCTGGAAGAAGTAACTAAGATACAAAAAGTGCCTGATGTAGAAGATATTTTCAGAGAAAAAATGAAACAAAAGCTATTTCCATATGGATGCAGTAAGAACTGCTATTACAGATAAAAACACAGATTGACATTTGTTTCCTCTGGAGTACTATATAATTATAATTCATAGAATACTCGTTGAGAGTGAACAAAAGGAGAAGATTATGAAGAACAAAAAGTTAAAGTTGCTGTCAATTTTCCTTTCTGTATGTGTACTCGGAACGTCTTCGGCAAGTGCAGCAGAGTTTTCATCCGGTTCGTTTTCACCAGAAGGAGAGCTGACTACAGAGAATGCTGAAGAAGAGATCACTCAGGGGGAAAAATCAGCGGTAGAAAATATGCCGGAGGACTTTGAAGACAGCGAAGATTCTCAGGCTGAAGAATTTGATTCATCAGAAGAATTTTCCGAAGGGAAATCTTCAAAAGAAGAGTTTTCTGACGAAGAGACAGATCCGTCAGAGGAGGATGAGATTCCGGAAGCAGAAGATTACGGCCCGGGTGCTGTGGAGACGGATGCGGCGCAGTATAAAAGAAGTGCTGTAGAAGCAGAACTGGAAGCTGACCCTTCTGTAAAAACACAATGTACCGTCTATAACGCCTACAATCTGGAATCACAGGATTATTCCATGTACGGTCTCAGAGTATCCTCATATCTTACTGACAGCCCGGATGGAGGTCTTATGAGAGTTCAGTTCGGAGTACTCAGAAATCAGGTTCTGGTAGAATATTATGACACTTCTTATAATATTAAAAAGACCGTTACTGTTCCGCAGGCACTCCCGGTTTTCGGAGGATTTTATGAGAGTAATAATAACTATTACATTCTCACCGGACAGAATAATGAGAGCAAAAGTGATTCCGCGGAAGTCTACAGAGTAACAAAATACTCAAAAGACTGGAAGGTGCAGGGTTCAGCCAGCCTTTACGGAGAACACACCCAGTATGTGTTTAATTTTGGTTCAGCCAGAATGGCGATGTACAACAATCAGCTTTTCGTAAGGACCTGTCACATTATGTATAATGGACATCAGGCAAATGTTTCCTTTTCCGTAAATACGGATACTATGACAGTGGTGGATAAACTGACAGGTGTTGGCTATGGCGAAGAAGGATATGCGAGCCATTCGTTCAATGAATTTATTCAGGTAGATAACGGACAACTGATCACACTGGATCAGTGCGATGCATATCCAAGCAGATCCTTATTTTTACTGAAATACAATATGGATATCAGTGAAGGGAAATTTGTACCTAAATTTAATTTCTGGTTTCCACACGAAAAAGATCCAACCTATTGTGACAGAATCGATGTCCTGAAAATTCCGGGAAGCAGTGGAACGAATTATATGGGAGTATCAGCAGGTGCCCTGGAATATTCCGATTCTTCCTACCTGATCGCAGGAAATTATGATTCTGTACAGAGTGATTCCAATTCTCCGAGAAATGTATTTGTAGCCTCCGTACCGAAATCAGGCGGGGAACCGGTCATCAGATATTTTTCAGATTATGCAGGAACCACTGACAGTGCTTCCACGCCACATCTGGTAAAAACAGGAAGTAACAGCTTTGTACTGCTCTGGTCCAGCAAGGGAAAAGTTTATTATACAGTGATTGATGGAAACGGACAGCAGACAGGAAAAACCTACAGCATGACTGGAAACCTTTCCGACTGTGTTCCTTCTGTTATTAACGGGAAACTCATCTGGTACAGCTGGAAACAGGAAAGACTTGTTTTCTATGAGATCAGCCTCTCTGATCTTTCACAGAATCATGCAGTGAAAATTGTGAACGGACATAAACCGGTTTACGGAGAAAAAGTAACAAACGGAATGGTAACCAAAACCTGCTCCGTATGCAAGAAAGATCTTGGAACGGTTGGGGTTCCGATTTCTGTAAGAGTAAGCTACAAAAAAGAGACGCAGAGTACCTTTGGATGGATGGAAAATTCCGTATCCATGGATCCGGGAAGCACGATGAAAATACACTGGTACCCGACATTTATGACAAATGGAGAACGATTAAACGACTGTGAAGTGATCAGTTCTGCACCTGAAATCCTGTCAGTGACAACAACCGGAGCGGATACTGCTGATCTGACAGCGAAAGGCACCGGAACCGTGACTTTGACTGTCAAATCCAAATATAATCCGGCTGCTGTATTTACAGCGAAGATTCTGGTCGGAACAATGGATGAGAGTATTTATACGTTATCACTTTCTCAGGGAAGCTTTGTCTATGATGGAACAGAACATAAGCCGACAGTAAAACTGTACAGACAGGGAAAAGAAGTGGATGCAAAATCCTATAAGGTAACCTATAAAGGAGATCTGGTTAATGCAGGTACCGCAAGTGTAACAATTACCGGCACCGGCAGCCTTTCAGGTTCTCTGACAAAGGAGTTTAAGATAACACCTGCGGATCTTTCCAAATGTACAGTGTCTGTTTCAAAAGAAAAAGCTGATTTCACGGGAACTAAAATAGAACCGGACGTAACAGTAAAATTCGGGGACAAAACTTTAAAGAAAACACAGGATTATCTTGTAAATTACACGAATAATATCAATCCTGGAAAAGCAACTGTAAAAGTTACAGGAACCGGAAATTTCACCGGAACAGTTGTAAAGTATTTTACGATTGTAAAGAATACAGAAAAGCAGAAAGATATCAGCAAGTGTAAAATTACAGTAAATAAGAAAACGCTTGTTTATAATGGAAAAGAACAGAAACCGGGCATCACTGTAAAAGATGGAACAAAAAAACTGACCCTGAATGAAGATTATACAGTTGCTTACAGCAATAATATAAATGCAGGAAAAGCAACTGTGACGGTAAAAGGAAAAAATACTTATGCCGGAACGCTGAAAACAACCTTTGTGATCAGCCGCGCACAGGGCAGGGTACTGGTTTCCAAAAAGACAGTAAATGTGGGAAGTGAAAAGTACAACCTTTCAGATTACATTACAACAGATGGAAAGATCACCTGTAAATCTTCGAATCCTTCTGTTGTGCAGATTTCAGGAAATAAATTCATTGCAAAGAAAGCGGGAAAAGCAACGCTTACGATTTCTGCAAAGCAGGGAAAGAATTACCTTGCTGTTCCGAAAACCAAAATTGTTATAACTACGGTTGTGACTGTGCCGGTACCACAGAACTTTTCTGTAAGTACGGACAATTCATTAAGAACAAAAGCAATCTGGGAAAAAGTACAGTCTGTCAATGGATATGAGATTCAGTACAGTAAATCACAGGATATGAAAGCTGCTCAGACAGTTACAGCAAAAGGAAGTGCCTCAGCAGTAAGTCTGAAGAATCTCGAGAGAACTTTTTATTATGTCCGTATACGTGCTTATAAAACTGTAAATGGGAAAAAATATTATTCACAGTGGACGGAAGTGGTGAAGATCAATGATCCGAACCTTGTAGAGGCAGAAGGTGTTATTTTTGACTTGAAAAATTTTCCGGAAAAACAGACGGTAAAAGAGAGTATGGAATGCCTCTCAATAATGCCGCAGAGTGATATTAACCCCGGAGATGTTACATATGTGATTGACAACGGAAATGCTCAGCAGCTTACGAATGAAAAAACACCGAATCTTTTAGGATCAAAATATGCACAGTATAAATGCCAGTATTATGTTTCTGACTGGAATAATATGATCGCTTATATTGATGCATCATATGAAGAGGGAATGTATCTGCAGTATCGTGTGGAAATTTATGCTCAGATGAAAAAGGGAAGCTTTCCGATAAGTGTTTACTATAAAGGTCATTTACTAAGAACCAGTATGGTTACTGTAAAATCGGTATATCAGGATGTTTTGGATGACAGGGCAGAGATCAGCAGTATGGAAGAAAAGGCATGGACTTCCCCGAATATGACACCAAAGGAAAAACTGGATGCGCTTAAGACTTATATTGAGCAGAATTATACTTCAAAAGAATATAATGCAAATCTGGGTTCTTTGGCGATTTTGTATGCGGCAAGAGATCTTGGATTAAATGCATATTATCATTTCCTTACATGGTCCTATGACTACGAAAAAGGATACGGAGATGAGTATTATCATAACGGCTGCGCCTTCGCCGGAGGACCAGTATGCACCATGGTCATCATTGATGACAAAAAATATATTTACGAAGTAGAAGGAAAGAAATAACACCGGAAAATCAGATAGAAAATCAGATTAAGAAATACCACGGAGAAATAACACAAAGTCTGTCATTTATTGACGATTAAATTCATGTAAATTTTGTGCGAAATGCTGTCGTGTCCTTGCTGATTAACTTAAATTATGGTATAGTGGAACTATATTAAGCAAATATATACAATATATACAAAAAAATAAGGCAGGAGTGGTCAAAATGTATCAGGAAGAATACAAACGTTGGTTGGCAGCAGATTTGCAGGACGCCGATCTGAACCCGGAATTATCCAAAATTGAAGGAAACGATGAAGAAATCAAAGATCGTTTCGCAGTGGCTCTGAAATTCGGAACCGCAGGACTTCGAGGAGTTCTTGGTGCCGGAACAAACCGTATGAATATCTATGTAGTACGTCAGGCAACACAGGGACTTGCAAACTGGGTAAAAACACAGGGTGGCAACCAGACCGTAGCAATCAGCTATGACAGCCGTCTTAAGAGCGACGTATTTGCTAAAAATGCAGCAGGCGTACTGGCTGCAAACGGAATCAAAGTAAGAATTTACGATGCACTGATGCCGGTACCGGCACTTTCCTTCGCAACCCGTTATTATGAATGCAACGCAGGTATTATGGTAACTGCATCTCATAACCCGGCGAAATACAACGGATACAAAGCATATGGTCCGGACGGATGCCAGATGACAGACGATGCAGCAGCAATTGTATATGATGAGATTCAGAAGACAGACGTACTCACAGGTGCGAAGTACATGTCCTTTGCAGAAGGTGTAGAAGAAGGCCTGATCCGTTTCGTAGGAGATGACTGTAAGAAAGCTCTCTATGAAGCAATCGAATCCCGCCAGGTTCGTCCGGGTCTTTGCAAAACAGCAGGTCTGAAACTGGTTTACAGCCCGTTAAACGGTTCCGGACTTGTACCTGTAACTCAGGTATTAAAAGACATCGGAATCACAGATATCACAATCGTTCCGGAGCAGGAATACCCGAACGGATACTTCACAACATGCAGCTATCCGAACCCGGAAATTTTTGCAGCCCTTGAATTAGGATTAAATCTTGCAAAAGAAACAGGCGCAGACTTAATGCTTGCAACTGACCCGGATGCAGACCGTGTTGGTATCGCAATGAAATGCCCGGATGGTTCCTATGAACTGGTAACAGGTAACGAAGTTGGTGTACTTCTTCTCGATTACATATGTGCAGGCCGTATCGAAAAAGGCACAATGCCGAAGAACCCGGTAGCAGTAAAATCCATCGTTTCCACACCGCTTGCAGATGCAGTAGCAGAGCACTATGGCGTAGAACTCAGAAGCGTACTGACAGGATTCAAATGGATCGGTGATCAGATCGCACAGCTGGAAGCAGCAGGCGAAGTTGACCGTTTCATCTTCGGATTTGAAGAGAGCTACGGATACCTTGCGGGTCCATATGTACGTGATAAAGATGCCGTAATCGGATCCATGCTGATCTGTGAAATGGCTGCATACTACAGAAGCATCGGAAGTTCTCTGAAACAGAGAATGGAAGAAATCTATGCACAGTACGGACGTTACCTCAATAAAGTAGACAGCTTCGAATTCCCGGGATTAAGCGGAATGGATAAGATGTCAGCTTTGATGCAGGGACTTCGCGACAAACCTCTCACAGAGATCGCAGGTCATCAGATCGTCAAAGTAACAGACTACAAGAAACCAGAAGAAACAGGACTTCCGGCAGCAAACGTACTGATCTACAAACTGGATAACGGCGAAACCGTAGTCGTTCGTCCATCCGGAACAGAACCGAAGATCAAAATCTACTACACAACTCTCGGCAAGAACCTGGAAGAAGCAGAAGCTGAGAAAGAGAAACTTGCAGAAGCACTGAAACCAATTATGGCATAAGTAAAAATACAAGTTAAAGTGAATAAAAATGCATGAAGCGAAAAGGCTGTGCTCATATGGGCATAGCCTTTTTTAATATTTTTTTGACTTCATACAAGGGTTTTGCTACAATATTGCAATGATAGAAATGAAAAAATTATACAAAGATCTTATAGAAAACGAAAGGAAAAATACAGTATGGAAGAATATGAAGTAATCAGTATCCCGATATCTGATGGAACAGAACGGGATTTTGCAATCATGGACACTTTCGAATTTGAAGGACAGGGATATCTGGCAGTTTCTCTGATTGAGGGAGATGAGATTCAGGAAGGTGTTTATATTTATCGTTATCATAATGCGGAAGACGGGGATGTAATTGTAGAGAAGATTACAACACCTGCGGAATATAAAAAGGTTTGTAAAGTATATGAACAAATATAGGAGAGAGAATAGTGAATATATGCATTTATGGTGCTGCCAGTGCAGACTTGGATCAGATTTATTATGACAAGACAGAGCAACTGGGAAGACTTATGGCGAAACGGGGACATGGTCTGGTATTTGGTGGCGGTGAGACTGGACTGATGGGAGCAGCAGCCAGAGGAGTTGCTGCAGAAAAAGGATATATTCTTGGAATCGCACCAAAATTCTTTGATAAACCAGGTGTTTTGTATCAGAAGTGTACTGATTTTATTATAACTGAGACTATGCGGGAACGAAAACATCTTCTTGAAGAGAAATCTCAGGCTACTATCGTGGCACCAGGTGGGATTGGAACTTATGAGGAATTTTTTGAGATATTTACATTGAAAAGTCTGAACAGGCTGGATCGTGCTATTGTTTTTTACAATATCAACGGCTATTATGACCTGATGAAAAAACTTCTGGAGCATACAGTGAAAGAAAAATTTATGGCACCGGAAATTATGGAAATGTGCAGATTTATGGAGAATCCGGAGGAGATTTTGGATTACATAGAGAATTATTGAGAATGAAAGACACAAAACTCCTGTACTCATGCAGATTGACTGCCAAATAGTACAGGAGTTTTCTTGTTATATGAGCGTGATTTTCAGGCCTATTTTACAGTAACAGATTTAACTGCTGACCATGAAGAATAATATTTCTTACCATTTACTGTTTTGTATGTTCTGATACGGATATAGTATTTTTTCTTTGAAGCAAGATTTTCCAAAATTGCCGATTTAGCAGTGCTTTTCGCAGTCACAGATTCAGCACCTTTCATATTGCTGTTCTGGCTGTAGTAAATCTGGTATCCACTGACAGATTTGGCAGAAGTCCATGATACAGTAGCCTGCCCCTTTAGCGTTGATTTCAGCGAAAGTCCGGAAACAGTAAGCGGACGTACTGTTACAGTGACTGTTTTTTTTGATGCTTTATAATTTCGTCCTTTTTCTGCAATAATAGTGACAGTAGCTTTTCCTGGAGATACAGGAATGATATTGGTACCTGAAACCTTCACAACCTTGGAATTGGAAGATTTCAGCGTTATATTTCCATCTGTAACTGCATCTGTGATAACAGGATATTTCTTTGTTCCCTGATCCAGAGTCATGTTCTGTGCAGTGATTTTTGAAGATACCGGATATATTGTAAAAGAATTATGTACGGTGCCTTTATACTTTCCGATACCTGTAACAGTTACATGAACTTTTCCGGCATTGATAAGATCCTTATCGAATGAAACATTATAATCAATTCCTTCTTTAAAGACCGCCGAACGATTATAGAGTTCTTTTAATTTAACATTAGGTTTATGTTTTGTTCCATCATAGTTATAATTTATAGGAGACAAAGACAGATAAAAATATTCATCCGAAAAAGTATTGACATATATCGTTGTAGTATATGAAACATTCGGATCATAGACTGACCTGACAGTAACTGTGGCAACCCCTGTTTTTTTTGCAGTTAAAAATGGGCGATCCGATACATCATCATCTTCCTGGTAAGATAAAATACTTTCATCAGAAATTATAATTTCGCAATCCGACAGCACAGGATAGGAATCATTATCAGGGTTCATGGCCGTTTCCCACCAGAAATTTTCTGATTCACCAAGGTGGAGATAATGTGTTTTACCCATAGGATAATCATAATACTGATCCATAAGTCGCCCTCTTACCTTTATCGAAACAGGAACGGAAACCGTCCGTTGCTGTCTGCAGACAGTACAAGTCTGTTTTACTCTGCCATTAACCGCTTTGCCACTTGCATATTTATGTCCATTAATGATTCGTGTGGCATGATTTTCCGAAAGATTTGACAGATTAACACTATAGAAGGTCATTGACTCTCTCCTCCATGTGTACCAAATAAGCTTTCCATTGATAATAGAAGGCACACAGTCAGAAAGATTGCCCTTCATTTTATAAATACTGCCCGTCTGCAGACCAGTTCCATCCAGTGTTGTATAATAAACATAACATTTGCTGGACCACATGATGATAAAACTATTCTGTCCTGTTTTTATAAGATGTGGCGTTGAAGCTGTATCATCTGTTCCGGCATAATTTGTAAGATAACGGATTACAGGTGTATTAGTGGATTTATTTACAGAAGCAACAAAAACATTTCTGGCAGAATGTTCATCATCCGTATCGTAACTTCCTGCAAACAAATACGATGAATCGGAAATTTCAAAACCGCCAACGGAGGCACCTGTATAGCTGTTAAATGGTCTTCCGGCAATTGGTGGAAAAGAAAGAACTTCTATTTCTTCGCAATATTCTCTGTAATTATATGATATAAAATGTCCTTCACTAATATCCGGTGGATATTTAAAAATGGCAAGCGCCCGCGGATATGCATTACCATGATCCACACCCAAAAGCTTTCCATTGTCCACCTTTATAAACTGGTTCAGAGACAAGCTCGCATATCCATTTGTTCCATTACTAACCTCGGTAAACTCATCGACAATATTCATGTTTACAGTATCTACGGAAAAAGTTGCATTTCCCTGAGTCCCATGATACATTCGATGGCAGGTTCTGATAAAGAGATAATTTCCATACATAGTCATTCGGGCAGACCCACTTTGAAATGGAATTGTAGTATTGCATCCAAAAAGACTACAGGATCCCAGATTTTTCCAGTTTTTTGTATATTTCGTAACTCTGAAAACTTCTTTGGAATCATCAGCAGCAGGATTTTCGTCACCAGTAAGAATATAATAATTGTCATTACTTTCGTAAAATGCGCCAAAAATCGGTAATGGCAGATTCAAAGTTACCGTTTCCAGCAGATTATAGGATGCATCATAATATTCAATTAAAAGCTTGTTTTCCAAAGCTCCTGCCTGTACACGCATAATTCTGCCGTCCGGGCTTTGAGTAAGGTAAGAATCTATAGTCGATGCATTGGTGCTATAGTTCTGTTCTTCCAGATTATCACCTTTATAAATTGTACATGTCGTTGTAACAGAAGGATCGATTTCAATATCTGCTTCTTTTGTCCAGCGTTTAAAATAGGGCGAAACAGAATTGCTCAGATCATCAGCAACTTCTACTTTCTCGTCCATATCTACAGATGATTCATCAGAAGAAAACGTATTATTCTCATTTGTCTCTGATGTAAAACTATCTACATCATCCTCCGGATCATTTGCCTGAAATTCTTCTGACGTATCAGCGCCAAATACATTCCCTGGCGGTTCTGTATTTTCAATTATTGTTCCTTCTTTCGCAGCACCGTCTGAGAAATCTGCTGCTCCGGCAGGTAGTGTGCCTGACAGACATAAAGAGAGCAGTACAGACAATGCTTTTAACTTTTTGTTTTTCATATGTGTCCTCCTTATAAAAGTGTATAAAATTTTTATAAGAATATTTTACTATAAACAGATTAAAAACAATAGCCAGTGAACATAAAAAGTACTTTAAAATACAGCTGGTACGTTTTATAATTACACTAAAATAACAAAATCAGGAGGAAAATTATAAATGGAAAAATCAACAGTTTATTTTACAGATTTCCGCTGTCCGGTAGGTACCAGCCAGCTTGATAAGTTGAAAAAACTCTGTATTGCAGCCGGAATCAAAAACATTGATATGGAAGGCAAATTTGTAGCGATCAAAATGCATTTCGGAGAACTCGGAAACATGGCTTTCCTGCGTCCGAACTACGCAAAGGCAGTTGCTGATCTCTGTAAGGAGCAGGGAGGACTTCCGTTCCTGACAGACTGCAATACTTTATATCCGGGAAGCAGAAAGAATGCACTGGAGCATCTGGACTGTGCAAACCTGAATGGTTTCAACCCGATTTCCACAGGATGCCAGATCATCATCGGAGATGGTTTACGCGGAACAGATGAAGTAGAAGTTCCTGTTGTCAATGGTGAATACTGCGAGACAGCCCTGATCGGACATGCAATCATGGATGCAGATATTTTCATCAGTTTAAGCCATTTCAAAGGACATGAAGCAACCGGATTCGGTGGTGCGATCAAGAACATCGGAATGGGATGCGGAAGCCGTGCCGGAAAAATGAAACAGCATGCAAGCGGAAAACCGGCGGTAAACGAAGAACTCTGCCGTGGATGCCGTCGCTGTGCAAAAGAATGCGGCAGCGATGCAATTACATATCCGGACAAAAAAGCAGTCATTGATTATGATAAATGTAAAGGCTGCGGCCGCTGCATCGGAGCCTGCAGTTTCGATGCCGTATACAATCCAAACAGCAGTGCAAACGAACTTCTGGACCGTAAGATGGCAGAGTATGCACAGGCAGTCTGTCATGGCCGCCCATGCTTCCACATTTCTCTGGTACAGGATATCAGCCCGAACTGTGACTGTCATGGAGAAAATGATGCACCGATTCTTCCGGATATCGGAATGTTCGCAAGTTTTGACCCGATTGCTCTGGATCAGGCATGCGCAGATGCCTGTCTGAAGGCAAAACCAATCGAGAACAGTCAGCTCGGTGAACATCTTGCAAAAGAAGACTGGCACTGCCACCACGACCACTTCAAAGATTCCAACCCGAATATAGAGTGGAAAGCAACTCTGGAACAGGGCGAGAAGATCGGTCTGGGAACCAGAGAATATGAACTGAAGATTGTGAAATAAGAAAACAGGAGAATGTTACTGCGTATGGACAGTAACATTCTTTTTGTTTACAGTAAATTATTACTCTGTTATACTATAGGGCAGACAATCATCAAGTAATGTAAAAAGGAACGGACGAATGAACTATATTGTCTTTGACTTAGAATGGAACCAGAACCCCGGCGGAAAGAAAACCCGCAATGAGAAACTTCCATTCGAGATTATCGAAATCGGGGCTGTGAAAGTAAATACGAAAAAAGAAATAACGGACAGTTTTCACAGACTGATCAGACCGCAGGTCTATAACTGGATACATGACAGTATTCATGAAGTGATCCATGTGGACTACAAAGACCTTATGGACGGAGTATCCTTTGAACAGGCTGCCAGAGAATTTCTGGAATGGTGCGGTACGGACTGGTATTTTTTTACCTGGGGAAATCAGGATGTGATGGAGTTACAGCGAAACATGAAATTCTACGGAATGCTGGACATGCTGCCCGGACCTGTCACCTACTATGATGTACAGAAACTCTACAGTATCACCTATGATGACGGAATCCGAAGATGCGCACTGGAACATGCGATTGATGAATTACAGATTGAGAAGAAATATGGATTTCACAGAGCACTGGCAGACGCATACTATACAGCGGAAGTTCTGAAGAAACTGAACAATGTGATCATCGTCAATCACCCGTCTCTGGATGTATATCAGAATCCAAAGAAGAAAAAAGATGAGATTCACATTTCCTATCCGGATTACGATAAATATGTTTCCAGAGAGTTTGCTGTAAGAGAAAAAATCATGAAAGACAGAGAAGTGACAAGCACCAGATGTCCGATCTGTCATAAACCCGCAAAGCGCAAGATCCGCTGGTTCATGAACAATCCAAAAGTTTATTACAGTGTTTCCACCTGCGAGGAACACGGCGTGATCCGTGGCAAGATCCGTATCCGGAAAACAGATGAAGAGAAATATTTTGCAATCAAAACCCTGCGTTTTACTGATACAGAAGAAACGGAGGAGCTCCGTGAAAGAAAGGAACTCCTCCGTCATAAAAGACAACTAAAAAGAAGTGCTGAGAAGGAGATCTGAAAGGATCTCCTTTTCATATTGCATGCCATAGCCAACCATATGGTCATTCAGATAATACTTGCTCTTTATTCGCTTTGGACCTACGGAATTGGCAAGTACCCATTGTTTTTTGGTAAGCTGGCTGACATCTGTGTCTGTGGGAACTGTCACGTAAACGTGGCGAATGTAATAAAACGGATAAGTATTGCCGTTGTTTTTCAGCAGATATTTTTCACTCGGAAGAAAACGGGTTGGTACAGGATCCAGATCTACATTCAGGTCAACTCTCTGGAAATGATCGAATCCGTAATCCAGCAGAGAAGTAGTGTCCGGGAAAGCACCGTTGATTGAGTTTAATACGACTGCGACCAGAACGGAATTACCTCTTTTTGCATAAGTTACAAGGGTACAGCCGGCATCATTGGTGTAACCGGTTTTTCCGCCAAGGACACCGTCATAGGCGTAAGACTGTCCTGACATCATTTTGTGATGATTCAGCAGATAACGGGTTTCCGGCTGTTTGTTGGTCGGCGGGATTTCGTATACCTGTGTGGTGACGAATTTACGGAAAAGCGGATTGTACCAGGCTGCCTTGGCAATTTTTATCATATCGTTTGCTGTGGTATAATGTGTTTCATCCGGGAGTCCGTTCGGATTGTTGAAATGTGTATTCTCACATCCGAGCTGGGCTGCACGCTGATTCATCAGTTCCACAAATTTCTTTACAGAACCGCTGGTTTTTTCTGCAATGGCCAGAGCCATTTCATTGGCAGATTCCAGCATCAGAGCCATCAGAGCCTGCTCAACCGTAAAGACTTCCCCGGTTTCTGCATAGATACTGGAACTTCCTGCTTCAATGCCATAAGCGGCTGCCTCGGACATGGTAATAGTATCCTTCATATCAAGATACTCACATGCCAGAAAAGCAGTCATAATCTTTGTAATGCTTGCAGGGTAAAGCCTATCATCTGCGTTCTTGGAATAAAGAATGGTATCCGTAACAGCATCCATAAGAACCGCAGACTGTCCCTCAATCTTCGGCCCTTCCGGCCATCCTTTGACCAGGTCAGTGTCAGCAGCCTGAGAATAAGTTTCGGAGTGAGCGACAGCAGGAGTGGCAGTTACGACAGCAGTAGAATCTGTTGCATAAGCCGCTGTACTCTGGGACAAAATCAGCCCTGCACAGAGAATCCCTGAGAGGAATCGCTTCCTTATAATATGAAAGTTTTTTTTCAACATTTGATCTTACCTTTTTACCTTTTTAATCTTACTTTTCGTTTCTACAGTAATTCCCGGAAATAATGTATCATTATTTTCAGGGAATGTTATCAATATGGCATCAGGAACAAATGATATTTCTATCTGACCTGATTCTTAGTATGGTTTCTTTTTTATTTTAACATACACAGAAATTCTGTCTGTATTATCTGTGAAACTCAAAGAGATATTATATCATCAAATTCATGGGTTGTGTAAAATATATTCCGAAAAAACACTTGACACAGGGAAATTCAAGACCTTATAATGAATCCGCATAGTATAATAAATCAGTTATTGTTTACACTGTAATCAGTAACCATAAAATAACCACAAAAACGTTGATGGAGACAGTAAACTGTATCAGAAAACTTCAGCGAGCCGGGGAGGGTGCAAGCCCGGTGCGAGTAAATACAGCCGAAGATCACTCCGGAGTTTCAGTTCCCAAGGCAGCGGATATTCATAAGTCTGAAACATACAGACTCGAAAAGATCAGCAGCAGATAAGAACTGGCGGTGATTCCGCCGTTATCGGATCATGTATCGGCAGAAGATGCCCGTACAATGTAACTGGTGGTATAACGAACGTAAAGAAACCTTCGTCCTTTTACAAAAAGGGCGATTTTTTTGTTTTATGGGATAAAGATGAGCAGTCAGTCAGCAGCAGAAACAGGCAGATCTGAATCGTCTTTTTCCTATAAAACAAAAAAGACTAAAGTTTTTTTGCGTTCTTATGAGACATCGTTTCGGTGTCCGATACAAATAATAAAAACAGGAGGTAAATTACTGTGTACCAGAAAGTTGATACGAACTTAAATTTTGTAGACCGTGAGAAAAAAGTAGAAGAATTCTGGAAAGAAAACCATATCTTTG
>ERZ838399.2311-NODE-2311-length-14671-cov-7.801382_pt1 | contig 14671 bp, 16 predicted proteins | sample MGYA00519683_ERZ838399 | MGnify/ENA primary metagenome ERZ838399 (study PRJEB31850, sample SAMEA3708833) | human gut metagenome | biome: human gut; feature: human-associated habitat; material: faeces | place: China | collected 2014 ...
GGTGGGTGGTGTGGAAGGGGCAAGTGGGGAATCTCACTTCCCCTATCCGATTTTGTAACTATTAAACGGGACGCGAAAAACAGTGAGGTTTTATTAGGGCTTTCCTTGATGTACGATACTTTAAACAAAATGTTAAATAAGAGAATCTTTTAAAAACGACTGTGGCACAGTGGAAATATAAATATTACCCAAACGGTTTAGTTGTCAGATAATAATTAACTAGGTCTCAAGGATCAATGACGGTACCGGTTAATCCATGTAAGATAAAGTCAGATTAGAAATCATGAGTTAGTGTCACGATTTTCTAATTACCCTGGGGACTGTAGTTAAAGCCTTAACGCCTGCAGCGTTGAGTCTCCACCTATCACAACCCGGTCCCCTTCTCAAAATTCTGGTGACAAAATAACTCACAAGGAGAATTCCTATGCAGAAATTCCGCACACTCGCTCTGGCCGCCGCAATGACCGCTTTCTGTGCCGGTGCTGCCACTGCAGCTGATGCTGATGCTACCAAGATGTTTGATCCGATGGCTCAGGCTGAAAAGCTGGTCGTTGCAGTTGAACTGCTGGGCGACAAGGGTAACACTGCTGTTGGTGATGTCGTCGTTGTGAAGACCAAATACGGTCTGGCTTTCTACCCGAATCTCAAAGGGCTGACGCCGGGTCTGCATGGCTTCCATGTCCATGCCAACGGTGACTGCGGTGCGACGGAAAAGGGTCTCGGCATGAAGGCCGGCGGCCACTTTGATCCGAAGGACACGAAGAAACACTCCTTCCCGTGGGATGACGGCGGTCATGCCGGCGACCTGCCGAGCCTGTATGTGGATGCCGATGGCAACGCCATGGTGCCCGTCCTGGCTCCGAAGCTCAAAGAGCTTGACGAAGTTCGCGGTCATGCACTGATGGTTCACGTCGGTGGTGACAACTTCCACGATCATCCCAAGGCTCTCGGTGGCGGCGGTGCCCGTCTTGCCTGCGGTGTTATGAAGTAAATCACTTCAGGATGAGGGTGCTCACCTAAGGTGAGTTGCTCATACCGTCTGACGGGAGTTCAGGGTGTTTGAAAAACCTTGTGCTCCCGTTGTTTTTTCCGCTCTGAATTGGCATGCTTTCTCCTGCTCCTCAAAAGACGGAGCAAAGCAAAATTTCGGGAATCGCTTTGCGGCGTTTCCCGCCTGTTACGGGTTGAAGAGGAGATTTGTCTGCTGGAGGTGAGTTTTTCACCGGGACCTGTCAGAAAGTCTCCTCCATGCCCGGTTCTGGCGACCACAAAAACAATGAGGCATCTTTCGCGGGATGCCTCATTTGTTTTTACCGGACCGGAAACAGGTGATCAGGCATACATATCAAGCGCCTGAACATTTTCACGGCTGACAGCTTCAACGAGTTTTTCAGCCTGCTGAGCAACTGTTGCCTCATCCATTCCGAGCGTGCCGTAGGTCACGAACGGCGGCAGGTAGCTCATGCCGGTGAAGCGGGCCATCTGCTGGAAGGGACGCAGCAGTTCGTGCACGTTGTAGGAGACTTCGCGGTTGTAGACATCGGCCGGTGCACCGGTCGAGACGGCCAGCAGAAGTTCCTTGCCCTGGAGCGCTTTACCGCTCGAACCGTAGGCCCAGCCGTAGGTGAGCACCAGATCCTCATACTGCTTCAGAAGCGCCGGCGAGCTGTACCAGTACATCGGAAAGACAATCACAATGCGGTCGGCAGCACTGAGAACGGCCTGCTCGGCAGCCACATCAACAGCGAAATCAGGATAAAGCGCATAAAGATCGCGGACTTCAAAACCGGCTTTTTTCAAAGCATCGGCGTAGACCTTGTTCACCTTGGAGGTGGCTTGCATCTTGTCGTGGAAAACGAGTACGGTTGTCTTCATGGTGTTTTATTTCCTGTTCACAAAGCGTATAGAAAGGGGTAATAAGCGGAAATGCAGTAAACGGGCGGATGCGAACGTTTCTCATTTCCCGGTGAGTGGTATCTTACAGGAGCGAAAACGATCGTACGCACGTCTGTAATATTTAGTCACAAGCTCTGCAGGATAAGGTTCTCTAAGTACAGAGCGGCAGCGCCTGGCGGCGTTTTGGCCGCTTTTTTCTGAGCGGCTGTGTCACAATTTGTGCGCTGCGGCATTGAAGCGGAAAAATTCCTCCACCAGGGCCAGGGCGCGTGAGGAGGGAGCTCTTGCCGCAGGCAGGAAAAAGCCGAGCGGGCGGACAGCCCAGGCGTCCGAGAGCCGCACCACGGCAACACAGGCGCGCATCTGATCGCTGAGCGCACTTTCGGGCACCACGGCCACACCGCTGCCTTCACTGACCACCTTGATAATCAGTTCAAAACTCGGCAGCTGAATCATCGGCAGCAGCGGAGTGCCTGAGGCGGAGGCGCGCTCTTTCATTGCCGCTGCCATCGGTGACTGGTGTGAAGGCGTAATCTGCGGATAGTGCAGTGAATCGGCGTAGGCAATGGTGTCCCGGCCGGCGAGCGCATGATCGGGTGGCGTAATGAGCACATGATGGTCCAGCGCCACCTCCCGCACCATAATATCTCTGTCTTTACGCAGCCTTGCGGTAATCAGTCCGAAGCCGACATCGGCACTGCCTTCGCGTACAGCCTCAACGGCGTAATGGCTCGGGCACTCGAGAAAACGGCATCGCCCCGGATACTTTTTAAGGTACTGACTGATATAGGCGGCAAAATAATTCTGCAGTCCGGCAGTATTGGAGGCCACCACGAGCTCACGGCTGCTGTCATCGGTAAAGGCCCGCATACGTGCGTCGAGCTCTGCCGCTCCTGCACTCAACCTCGAGGCCTCCTCCTGAAGAGCAATACCAGCCTGAGTGAGCACCAGACCTTTAGGCTCACGGATGAAAAGCTGCACACCGAAGGTTTCTTCGAGTTTTTTCAGCCGCAGACTCACTGCCGAGGCGGTAAGTCCGACATATTCGGCTGCCTGGGCGATATTCAGTGTGCGGGTGAGCGCGAGGAAGATACGCAGGTCGTTGAGATCGTAACGAAGCATGATCGGTCCGGTTAAGAAAAGCGTTCAATACTTTGAAGTATAGCGAACTGAACGGCGAGAACCGGCTGCACAGGCGTGAGATAAGGAGGATGGCGGAAAAAGGAAAAGGCAGTAGCGCGAAGCGTACTGCCTTTTGAATTCGTGGGGTGGGAAATGGGACTCGAACCCACGACAACCGGAATCACAATCCGGGACTCTACCAACTGAGCTATTCCCACCATCAAGAAGAGGTGACCCTCACTTGAGAAGACATATTCTACATAAAAAATGACAAAAGACAAGAGCCCGGACAAAAATACCATAAATAGGTTAGTAGCAAAACTAAAAAATTTGCTTCTGTCTGGAGATAGTAATGTTGAATCCGTAACGGGTGCCCGGATGCCAACTGTCAGTCAGGAGCAGCCTTTCTCCTTCAGTGTCAATGTAGTGACGAATGATTCGTAGAGCAGGTGATTGCGGAGATGTGTTAAGCAATGGGGAAATTTCAACAGGCATCGGTTCGGCATAGACGTGCTGCCGTACTTCGTTCAGTATGCGGCCGGTAAACTCTTCAATCAAAGAGATTACTAAACGAGTTGGCTCTTTTTCTGCTTTAGGGACAACGCCTCGGAAACGTTCGGGAATATACACATGGGTAAACACGATAGGAGGATCGTTACTACGGATTCCCATACGAAGATCATTTAAGCGTTCGAATCGTGCCCCGACAGTGACTCCGAATTTGGCTGCAAAGACCTTGTCTGCTACAAAATTTTCCACTGACAGGATTTTTCTCTGATGGTTTTGACCAAGTTGGTTGATGTCATTGAGGTTAGAGAGCGAGTATCCAAAACTCACTCCAGGACCTTTGGACTGGACAATGGTACCGATTCGAGGTCGCCGGGTAATCATGCCGGCTTTTTCCAGTTTGGCTAATGCTCGCCGAATAGTAATTCGGGCACAGTGATAGCGTAGAGCCAGTTCTGTCTCCGGGGGCATCTGCTCCCCTATGGCCCATTGCCCGTCAACGATGTGGCGAGCTAGTGATTCAGCCACATTATCGGTAAGTGTTTGCGCCTTTCGATGCATAATCTTCTGTCAAACAGGAAAATAAAAATTATTTTAACGGGAAAATCATGTAAAAAATCAGGGGAGAAATCGCCTTACGACCCTCCCCTGTTGATTTATTGAAATGGATATAAGTTATCAGTACAGACCGATGATTTTCCACCATACCATGCCTGAGGCAAAAACCAGCAGGACATTGAAAGTCACAATCACGAAGTTCAGTTTGTAGAATTTCGGACGTTCAAAATAACCTTGTCCAAAGTAAATTGGACCTGGGCCGCCGGCATATTCGGTAATCCCCCACATGAAGTTTGAGAAGATGGCAAAACAGATAGCCACCATAAATGCAGGGGCGCCGGCGCCAATAGCGACAGTGGCAAACGGGACATACATGGCTGCTACATGGCCAGAAGCGGTGGCGAACACATAATGCAGGTAGATGTATGCGAATCCGAGGAGGATAAAGGCGGTCATTGCATCATAGTGTGCAAGCATTCCGGCAAATAGGGCAGACATCCATTTGACGAATCCAAGTTTAGTGAGACCACCTGCAAGTGAGATAATGGCACCAAACCAAACTACTGTATCCCAAGCAGCCTTATCAGCCAGGACATCTTTCCACTGAACAGCCCCCGTAGCAAACAGGAAGGCAATCAAAGCAAGGCCGACGGCAGTAGCATTCAAGCCTGTCAGAAGACTGGTTCCCCACCCTAGAAGAGCCAGCAGGAAACCTAATCCGACAAGGATCTCCTGGCGAGACATAGCTCCCATTTTGTCTAACTCTTCGCGTCCCATGCGTTTGGCTTCGGGGGTTTTGCTGAGAGTTGGTTTAATTAAAAATCTCGTGAGCAACGGCAAAAGAACGAAGCACAGTCCGGCAGGTACCAGTGCCGCCAGAAGCCAGCTGCCCCAGGTCAGCTCAATTCCTAGGGCGTCATGGGCAAGTCTTGCGCAAAGGGGATTGGCAGCCATACCGGTGAGGAAAAGAGCTCCGGTAATGGGAGTGATCTGGAAACAGGTCATGATGAGGTAATCACCGATTTTCTTCCCTGACTCACCGGGTTCACTCTTCATGACAGAGTTGATGGATTTGGCGACAGGCAGAATAATGCCTCCTGAGCGTGCAGTCACACTGGGCATTGCCGGAGCCATAATCAGGTCGGCAAGGGACAGTGAGTAAGCTATTCCCAGAGATGAACCGCCAAAAAGTGAAAGCATTTTGTAGGCAATGCGTCTGCCAAGACCAGACTGAACGAACCCGAGGGAAAGCACGTATGCACAAAAGATCATCCAAACTGTGCCTGAGGCAAAACCGCTCATAGCGTCTTTAAGCGTCAGGGTATTTGTGAGAACAGCCAGTGCTACAGCAATCCACATCAGAGCTCCTGAAGCTATAGGAGCGGTCAGGATTCCGATAATGGTCGCCACAAAAATTGAGAAGATATGCCAGGCCTGAGTGTTGAGGCCCTCTGGAGCCGGAATAATCCAGAGGCACCCCAACACGGCGACGGGAATAAGCCATTTGAACATAGTTTTGGTCATGATGGTCACCGTGAGGGTTGTGCAGTGGTTAAAGGTCAGATGCGTTGAATTTGGCTAAAACCCGATCTACCATTTCGCCACATTGACCAATGTAATTGGCGGGATCACATAGGGCGTCAATCTGGTCAGCCGGGATACGATCGGCAACAGCTGGTGTAGCCTTAAGAACCTCTGCAAGGGTGCCGCCTTTAGTATTGACGATTCGGCAGGCATCGTAAACGACGTCGTGGGCGTTCTGACGACCGATAAACACGGCCAGTCCCATCATTACAGCTTCCGCGACAATGGTTCCGCGGGTTAATGCAAGATTTTTGAGCATCTGATCGGGGTAAATTTCCATGCCGTCCAGCAGGAAATTAGCCTGTTTCAGAGCGCCAGCCGTCAGCATGAAGGCTTCAGGGATAGCAATCCACTCTGCATGCCAGGGACCTGTTGCTCGTTCCAGATCCTGAATTTGCGCATCAACCATGAGGCCGGCGGCCTGACGGACACCTTTAGCACAGGCAAGCATCAGTTCAGAGCTGATGGGATTGCGCTTCTGAGGCATGGTAGAAGAAGCCCCTCGTCCTTTTACAAAAGGCTCTAAAACCTCACCGACTTCATTCATTGACATGAGCATTACGTCATAAGCGATCTTTCCAAGGGTACCGGTAACTAATGTCAGGAAGTTCACTGCCTCAGCAAATCCATCGCGTGCGACATGCCAGGAGGTATCTGGGATTCCCAGCTTCAACTCTTTCATCATTTCGGCTTGAACCGCAAGTCCTTGACCGTGTAAAGAGGCTAGCGTTCCTGCTGCTCCGCCAAACTCCCCAACCAGAACACGCGGACGCAGTTCATTGAGACGTTCAAGGTGGCGCAGACACTGCGCAAGCCAGATAGAAGCCTTGTACCCGAAGGTGCAGGGCAGAGCCTGCTGCAGATGTGTACGACCGGCCATGGCCGTATTGCGATGGGTTTTGGCTAGACGGGCGAGAGTTTTGCACAATTTCTTCAGATCAGCTTCAATTAGTTCAAGAGCTTTACGGATCTGCAGAACATTGGCGGTGTCCATGATGTCTTGTGTAGTAGCGCCCCAGTGGACAAAACCACCGGCATCTCCGCACTGTTCATTTAACTGATGCACGAGGGGCAGAATAGGGTAGCCGACAATTTCTGTTTCATGACGGAATCTGTCAAAGTCAAGAGCATCAACAGAACACCGGGCTGCAATTTTGTCAGCAGCCTCCTGCGGAATGACACCCACAGCCGCCTCAGCCTTTGCGAGAGCGATCTCAGTCTGAATATAACAGTCGATGAGATGATGATCGTCAAAGACAAATCGCATTTCAGGGCTGCTGAAAGCATCACGGTAGAGGATGCTGTCAAACACGGTACTAGACATAAATTTCTCCTTCTTGACAGGGGGTAAGTTTTGGCGGAAAGCAGGCAGGTAGTTGTCACTTGCCACTTTATGTGCCCAGTGTGCCCTTGCTCGAGAGGATAGGGAAGGAGAAGAAAAGATTAGTCCTATTAAATGGTGCGAAATTTGACGGTGAGACTGAACAAAATACCTGTGCAGCAGTCGGTTTCGGAATTGTTCTATGAAAATAAATTGTTCTTTTGATAGAACAATTAGGATCTATCCTTAGTAAATGTGTATTTGAGTAGTTACAGTGGTGAAGGTCAGGTAGAAACCCTAATACTATTAAGGAATTGTTCGGTGATGGAGGTGCTTTTGATCATAGGACTTATTGTGGTCGGGAAGTACGAACAGAAAATTTTTTTTGCGCTCAGGCAGATTATGTTAAGCAAAAATTTAACAGGATTTGTGCCGCTGTGAAGTGACAGAAAAATGGACCGTGCTATATACCTAGAATGTATGGGTGTTTGCGGAAAAACAGCCTGATTTTGTATGAACAAATTAAATTTTGTATGAAACAGGCTGATTTCTAATCATGGGTAGTACTTAGTGGGTATAACATAGGGGAGAATTTTACTAATTGTATTGATGGAAAAACACAGCAAAGTTTTTAAACTGTGGGTGGGAAATGAAGAGATTGAGGTTTCCCCATTTTTTGTCGTCCGTATCCTGCGGCCGGCAAATTATATTGCCTCAGTTTTCCTCCCCTTGATGGAGATTTAAATAATGAAACTCGAAACACAATATGAAGCGCTGCGACGCCGTGGCATTAGCCGCCGTAGCTTCCTTCAGTTCTGTTCCTTTACTGCAGCCAGCCTCGGTTTGGGCAGCGCCGGTGCCAAAGACATCGCCGATGCCATGCAGACCAAGCCTCGCACGCCGGTTATCTGGTTGCACGGTCTTGAATGCACCTGCTGCACGGAATCCTTTATCCGTTCCTATCACCCGATCGCTCAGGATCTCGTCCTGTCCATGATCTCGCTCGACTACGACGACACGATCATGGCTGCTGCCGGTGAGCAGGCTGAAGAAGCGCTTCACGAAACCATGGAAAAGTTCAAGGGTAACTATATCCTTGCTGTGGAAGGTAACGTTCCTCTCAATCAGGACGGTATCAACTGCATTCCTGGCGGTGAACCGTTCCTCGAAAAGATTAAACACGTTGCCAAGGACGCCAAGGCTGTTATCGCCTGGGGTTCCTGCGCCTCCTGGGGCTGCGTGCAGGCTGCCAAGCCGAATCCCACCCAGTCCGTGCCTATCACTGAAGTGATCAAGGACAAGCCCATTGTGCTCGTCCCGGGCTGCCCCCCGATTCCTGATGTGATGTCCGGTGTTGTCACCTACATCCTCACCTATGACCGTCTGCCCCCGCTCGACCGTATGGGTCGTCCGAAGATGTTCTACGGTCAGCGCATTCACGACAAGTGCTATCGCCGCGCTCACTTCGACGCCGGTCAGTTCGTTGAAAAATTCGACGACGAAGGCGCCAAACTCGGCTACTGCCTGTACAAGGTTGGTTGCAAGGGCCCGACGTCCTACAACTCCTGCTCCGCTATGCGCTGGAACGAAGGTATCTCCTGGCCTGTTCAGTCCGGCCACGGCTGTATCGGCTGCTCTGAACCGAACTTCTTCGATAAGGGCTCGTTCTACGAACATGAAACCACTGTTCTGCCCCCGGGCTTCGGTGGCATTGAAGCCACGGCTGACAAAGTCGGCTTGGCCACGCTCGGTCTCGTTGGTGTCGCTGCTGCTGCGCACGTCGCCTTGTCTGCTGTCGCGCAGGCCCGTAGCAAGAATACCAACAAGGAAATCGGAGGGGATAAATAATGAACGATCGTGAACGTCAAATTGTTGTTGACCCGCTTACCCGAATCGAAGGTCACCTTCGTGTTCAAGCGGTCCTGGGCGATGACGGCAAAATTGCCGACGCCATGAGCACCGGCACGATGTGGCGCGGTCTCGAAGTTATTCTGAAGGGTCGTGACCCGCGTGACGCCTGGGCGTTCGTTGAACGTATCTGCGGCGTCTGCACCGGTGTGCACGCTCTGGCTGCTGTGCGCAGCGTGGAAGATGCCATCGGCATCAAGATCCCGAAGAACGCCAACTACATGCGTAACATCATGGCGTTGACGCTCTACATCCATGACCATATTGTTCACTTCTATCAGCTCTCCGCTCTGGACTGGGTTGACGTTGTGAGCGCTCTGGATGCTGATCCCCGTGAAACCGCCGCCATTCAGCAGAAGATTTCTCCGGAACATCCTCTCGCCAGCGTCGGCTACTTCCGCGATGTGCAGAACCGTCTGAAGAAGTTTGTCGCTTCCGGCCAGCTCGGTATTTTCAACAAGGGTTACTGGGGTCACCCCGCCATGAAGTTGCCGCCCGCCGTCAACCTCCTGGCTGTGACGCACTACCTCGAAGTTCTTGAATTCCAGCGCGAAATCGTCAAGATTCAGACGATCCTCGGCGGTAAGAACCCGCACCCGAACTATCTGGTCGGCGGTATGGCCTGCCCGATCAACATGCACGACACGGGTGCTCAGGGCACGATGGTCAACCAGACCACGATGAACTTCATGAAGGATCTGGCTCAGAAGGCCCTGAAGATCACGCGCAACGTCTACCTGCCCGACATCAAGGCTATCGGTTCCTTCTATCCTGAATGGTTCACGTACGGTGGCGGTCTCTCCGGCAAGAACATTCTCTGCTACGGTGACTTCCCGCGTGTTGCCAACGACTACTCCGACTCTTCCATCCAGCTGCCGCGTGGTGCCATCATCAACGGCAACTTCAAGGAAGTGCACGACGTCGATCCGCGTGACCTCAACCAGGTTCAGGAATTCGTGGATCACTCCTGGTACAAGTATCCGGAAGCCAACAAGGGTCTGCATCCCTGGGAAGGTATCTCCGAACAGAACTTCGAAATCTCGAAGAACTCTATCGGTACGAAGACCAAGTTCGAATGGCTTGCTCCGGATGGCAAGTACTCCTGGATCAAGAGCCCGCGCTGGAAGGGTCATATGATGGAAGTCGGTCCTCTGGCCCGTGTCCTCATGGGTGTGGCCAAGAACATCGACTACATCAAGGAACCTGCCCTTGCGCTCCTGAAGGAACTCAATCTCCCGCTCGAAGCCTGCTGCTCGACGCTCGGCCGTCACGCTGCCCGCGCTCTCGAAACGGATTGGGCCTGCCAGGAACTGATCTGGACGATCAACGCGCTCGAAGCCAACATCAAGGCCGGCGACGAAGTTGCTGCCAACATGGAACTCTGGGAACCCAGCAAGTGGCCGAAGGAATGCCGCGGTGTTGGTGTTGCCGAAGCTCCGCGTGGCGCTCTCGGTCACTGGTGTGTCATTAAGGACACCCGTCTGGCCAACTGGCAGGCCGTTGTGCCGACCACCTGGAACGCCTCGCCGCGTAGTCCGGAAGGTCAGATCGGCACGTACGAAGCATCCCTGATCGGTAACCCGATTGCTGATAAGAAGCGTCCGCTCGAAATCCTGCGTACGATTCACAGCTTCGACCCGTGCCTGGCTTGCTCGACTCACTTGATGGATCCGGAAGGCAAGGAACTCGCCGACATCCAGGTCCGCTAAAAGGAGGGATTTATATGAAAATCGATCCCGTAACCTATGAGGTCGACCCTTCCGACGGGCTGCATCCTGTTTATGTATGGGAAGCTCCTGTCCGTGTTTGGCACTGGTGTATGGCTGTGTGCATGTTCGTGATGTTTGTGACGGGCTTCCTGATCGGTATGCCCCCGCACTCGAACCATTCTCCTACGTGGATCACGTATGACTTTGGTTACATCCGCATGGTGCACTTCATCGCCGGGCTTGTGTTTAGCGCTCTGTTCATCTATCGCATCTTCTGGGCGATCTTTGGCAACCGCTATGCACATATGATCTTCCTGCCGCCGTTCTGGAGCTGGAAGTGGTGGAAGGGCCTGTTCGGTCAGGTCGCCTACTACCTCTTCCTGAAGAAGAGCGCGCCGGAATACGCGGGTCACAATCCGCTGGCTCAGGCAGCTATGTTTGGGTTCTTCGTTTTGGGCTCCGTCGGCATCATCATCACCGGCTGTGCACTGTTTGCACAGGCCTGGGGCTGGGATAGCAGCTGGATGATCTACTTCGGCTGGGTTATCGACCTGTTCGGTGACTCTCAGGCCGTGCGTACGGTCCATCACGTGCTCATGTACGTGTTCGGTCTCTTCACCATTGCTCACCTCTACATGAGTATGCGTGAAGACATCATGGGCGGTGCTACCCAGTGGTCCGCCATGACGTCCGGTCTGCGCCTGTTCAAGCACCAGGGTGGTGAACACCACTAAGCGGCTGTTTGAAGTCTGACTGCGGGTTCCGCTCACTCGGGACTCCGCATCAGGGCCAAACCAGAAACAAGGCATCCTTCTCCTCGCGAGACGGGTGCCTTTTTCGTTTTCCGGGTCTTTTACAAGGAAAAATACCACTAAGAGGTATAAAATTAACCATTCCGACCAGGTAAGGATAACCTGATGAAGGATGGTAAGTCAGCGCAATGTTCGCTATAGTGTAAAGCGCACCGGAACAAGCGGCGGGTATAGCGCCCGTGCGGCGGCTTCCGGATCGAAAATCCAAGAGATTTCCCGAAAGCGGACCTGGGGAGGATGCAGGCGCACCTGCACAGCTCCGCTTTTCCAAATCCCCACCTGTGAACTGATTAGAGAATCAAGATGTTTAGCAACGAACCCCAAAATGAAGTGCTTGTCCTAGGTATCGGTAACATTCTGTACGCTGACGAGGGCTTCGGCCCGCGTGCTGTCGAGCATTTTCACCGTACCTATTCCCCCCGCGAGGGCGTGGTTGTCGCCGACGGCGGCACGCTGGGTAACTATCTGATGAATGACATCATGAACGCTAAACGTCTGCTCGTGCTCGACTGTGTGGACTTCAAAAAGGAACCCGGCTTCATGACGGTTCTCCGCGGTGAGGAGGTCAAGGCCTGGCAGTCCACCAAGATTTCCCCGCACCAGACCGGCATCAACGACCTGCTCTTTAACGCCATGCTGATGGGTTACGAGCCTGAGCTGCTCACGGTGGTCGGCATCCAGCCTCAGGATATGGAGGACTACGGCGGCGGTCTCACCCCGACGCTTGCCGCCCGTGTGGACGAGGCGGTCGAGCTGGCGGCAAAAGAGCTTGAAAGCTGGGGATTCCCGGTTACAAAGCGCCCCGAAGGGGACAAGGTTGAGCCGCTGATGGCCGAATGTGTCGAAGAGGACCGTTATCTCAACGAACGTCCCAGCGAGGAGGAGGCCTGCCGTGACGGTGATGAACGGTTTATGCGCCGTGCGGCCGGACACCGTACCGGATTTGATTTCTAAGTGAGGTGATAACCAGATGTGTATTGCAATACCTATGCGGGTGGAGGCTGTGGACGGTTACAGTCTGACAGTGTCCCGCGGTAATGAGAAAAAGGTCGTCAATGCAGCACTCGTTGGTGATGATGTGCAGGTTGGCGAAATGGTGATGGTTTTCCTCGATCAGGCGATCCGCCGTATTTCCGAAGAGGATGCCAGAGAGGTCAACAGCGCACTGTCCGCTCTTGACACGGTGCTCGCCGGTGAGGCCACCGAAGAGACGATTCAGGCCGGTTTCGCCGACCTGATGGACGGTCCGAAGCTGCCGCCGCATCTCCAGGCGCAGGTTGGAAAAAAAGTTCTTTAAAAGGATCCTGATCAATGAGTAAATACACTCAAGTGGGCGCTTACGAGCCTGATGAACACCCGCTTTTCCAGCGTCTGTACAACGAGGAAGGCTTCCTGAAGCTGACCGAAGAAAACATGTCCGAGATGCTGGCTCAGAACGGCCTGAAACTGGTGCTCTTTGCCGAGGATCCCAACCGCGTGCGTGAAACGCTCGACATCGTGGTGATCGGGCCGGAACTGAAAAAAGTCTTCAAGGATTATCTGGCCTCGTGCTGGATGGCGGATGTGAAAAAAGCCCGTGCCCTGAGCACGCACTTTGGTGTCAAGCGCCTTCCGGCGGTCGCATTCTTCCGCGACGACAAATTCCTCGGTGCCTCTGAAGGGCTGAAGAACTGGGACGAGTATCTTGAGGAGCTCGGCACCATCGGTTCCCGCACGCAGGCGCCCAAGCGAACGATCACGATCGTTTCCAGCCAGCAGGAAGAGAACTATCACTAAGACGGGACGAAGGGACGGCTTTAGCCGGCCCCTTTCTGACCGGCCGCTCGAGGCCGGCAGCAAACCCGCAACGCTACCGAATCAACTTTATTGGAGTAAACAGATGGCAAATTTTTCTATCGACGGGGCTGACGTCTGGGCCCGCGTCCCTCAGTTGCCACCCGAAATTGAAGAACAGGCCGCTCATGCGCTGCTCGATTTCCTCAGGGAAATTGACGAGGAGTTCAAGCAGGCCCTCGCCGACGAATCCCAGCAGAGTTTCAACGCGCTTCACAAGATTTACGAATTCAGCCGCTTTGATCCGAACTGGCTCAAGTTCATCCTGCCCACAATCGGTGTGGGCGAAGTGCGTATCACGCTTCATGACGGTCTTGTCAAGATTGAGGAAACCGGTATTCCCTGTCTGTGGCGTATGCAGATGGACGGTCAGGAGAGCTTTATTCTGACGCGTGTGCCGCTTTGTGTGCGTCATGAGGCCCGCCTCGGTGACGAGGAGATCGGCAAGATCGTCAACAACGGTGCCGATGTGTTTGCCGCTCCCGCCATTCTTGAGCAGCTGCGCAGCGAACAGAAGAAGATTGACTGGGAAAGCCTCAGCAACGAACCGGCCTTCATGGTGGAATTCTCCGGCGAACCGCTTTCGCCCGGGGATACCCGTGCCATCCTCTCGACGCTGGGGACGGGCAACATCGAAGTCCGCCTCAAGGGCTTTGCAGAGTCTCGCATTGAACGCACACGTGTTCGTGGTGTCTGGCACAGCCGTCTGATCAACAATGCCGGCAAGGAGCTGCTCGAAGGCTATGTGACGGCCTTCCTGCCGCCTGAGGTGCCGAGTGCATGGGAAGCACTCGGGGATGCGCATACACGCTGCCTCGAGCTCATTGACTGGCTTGAAACCGATCTGGCCCGCGGTGCCATCGGCGTTAAGAACTGATTGCTTTCAGAGCCAAAGGCAGCCGGCGGATCCGTCAGCTGCCTTTTCTTTTGCCCGGAAAAACCGAAAACGCCTCCGGCCGAAGTACAATGGTGTTAACGACAGATTGTGCAAAACGCACAATCCCAAACCTTTTCCTCAGAGGACAATATCCATGTCTGATAATGAAAATGTGAAGGGCGATCTGCCTAGTACACTCTCGGGAGCCAATGTGAGCGACGAATTTGACCGTCTGATGAGCTCTCGTGTGCATCCTGACACCCGCATGCAGTGCAAGGTCTGCTGGTATATCTATGATCCGGCGGAAGGCTGTCCTGAAGCGGGCATCGAACCCGGCACGCCGTTTGCCGACATTACCAACACCTGGGGCTGTCCTGACTGCGGGCATCCGAAGTCGTCATTTCTGCCTGCTGATGATGACCTCGGCTGACGCCTGAAAACGAGTATTGTTAATCCAGAAGTGTGCCGCCTGTCCGGTCCGGCACACTTCTTTTGTGTGCTCGGCATGAGCATGTGTTAACGGGTGAAAGTCCCGAGAGGAGCC
>ERZ838399.2315-NODE-2315-length-14656-cov-2.578317_pt1 | contig 14656 bp, 9 predicted proteins | sample MGYA00519683_ERZ838399 | MGnify/ENA primary metagenome ERZ838399 (study PRJEB31850, sample SAMEA3708833) | human gut metagenome | biome: human gut; feature: human-associated habitat; material: faeces | place: China | collected 2014 ...
TCCAGAAGGAGCCAGGATCCACCTCAAATTTATAGTCGCTTCGAATATATCCGGCTGATGGATTTTCTGTTCCGATCACGCAGCGATCCAAATGCTCCTCGCGGTCAGCATCGTACAAAAGCTCAGCGCGCTCTCTCCATCTGCCTACATAATTGTAGCCGACTACATCTATTTTATCCATAAATGCATCACGAGCCGAATATGGTTCTGCCGCAATCTGATCATGCGCAAGTGTCACCTTTCTGGTAGGATCAATGGTATGACAGTAGCCACTCAATTCGACTGCAAGCTCCTCGCCGCCTACTACGACCTCCTCTGGAATCTCATTTCCAATGCTCCAAAGCACGATGCCAGGATGATTACGATCTCGATACAGCATTGTCTTTAAATCCCATTCATGACATGCATCAAAATACATAGAATATCCATGACTTTCATGAGTATTTGATCCAATTTCCTTTGCCTTCATCAAACGCCACTCATCAAATGCTTCGTCCATAACATAAAATCCAAGCTCATCACAAAGATCAAGAAGTGCTTCATCTGGCGGATTGTGTGAACAGCGTACAGAATTAACGCCCATATCCTTTAGCTTTTCGAGGCGACGTCTCCAAATTTCCAGTGGCACTGCTGCACCGACGCATCCGCCATCGTGATGCAGACAAACACCATTTAGCTTTACATGCTTTCCATTAATTAAAAATCCCTTCTTTGCATCAAATTCGATCTTGCGAAATCCCACTTTATCAGTGCGCTCATCAATTACAGTGTCATTTTTCTTTAAAATGGTTGTCAGCTCATACAAATACGGTGTTTCATGATCCCAAAGTACTGGATTTTCAACTTGAATAGACAGTGACGTCTGCAATTGACAAAGTGTCTTCGGCACATCTTCATCCATTCCAGATAAAATAGCTGCATCTAAATCAGCTTCCATCCAATCATTTTTCAGTTCAATATTCTTTTTTGCTATCTCTGCTCCATCATTATCCTTTAATACAAAATTCAAACTTAATGAATCATCATTTTTCATACATTCTGACGTATGAAGCGTTGTGCTGATATTAAGATTTCCTTCATCTGTTGTCAAATACATACCATAGCGAGCAATGTGAATCGGATGACGCTTTTCTAACCACACATCTCTTGTAATACCTGAACCAGAATACCATCGTGAACCTGGCTGCATGGAGTTGTCCACACGAACAAGAATCTCATTTTCTCCTTCATGCACAAGTGCAGTGATATCCACCTCAAATGGGGTATAACCATAGATATGACCACCTGCATAAGTGCCGTTTACAAAGACACTGCTCTTCATGTAAACGCCCTCAAAATACAAAATAATCTGTCTGCTTTTAATATCGTTCTCTGAAATGGTGATTGTTCTTTGATACCAGCCGATTCCAGCTTTCGCATAACCTCCTGATCCACATGTATCTGATTCTGGATCAAACGGATAATCTGTACTCCAATCATGCGGCAGCGTTACGGCGCGAAAACCCTCAGATGGTGCTGTTTCCTCTTTTTCATTTCTCTCGTCCAGGCAGAATGTCCACCCTGTATGTAATCTATATTTTTCCATGTCAATTCCATTGCCTTTCTTATTATAATGATTCATTTTCCTGCTCCATATCTATTCGATCCGTTGATTTACGAACCAGAAGCTCATAATCGACATAACTTTTTTTCTGGTATTCTTTTCCCGTCAATGCATTCAGAAGCTGATTGCAAACCATTCGTCCTACTCTTCTCGTCTTGACATTCACTGTCGTAACCGCTGGAGAAAAGCAGCTTAGATTTGAACTATTATAAAGAGATGCAATTCCAATATCTCTTGGAATTCTATATCCCTCTGCCAAAAATGCAGACAATAGGCTTGTACAGATAATATCATCTCCACAGACTACACAGTCAATTCGCTTTGCCATCAGTTCACGCACAAGATTTTGAATAATTCCATACTTTGTAATTCCAAACTCCAGAGGACTCCACTCATACGGGATTCCTTTTTGATAAAGTGCTCTGCAAAATCCATCATAACGATTCCTGTTTACAGCATACTCCATGTAATCAAGCACGATTGCAAAACGGCGATATCCTCTTGAAATCAGATACGTAGTCAAATCCTCTGACGCACGCTCATTATCTACATCTACCTGAATTACAAAATCATTGTCAACACTTCCTGTCACTGCTACCGGAAACTGCATTGCAGCCAGATTTTGAATCGTCCGATCATGTTCCATTGTTCTTGTCAGAATCACGCCGTCAATTTTCTTTTTACGAATCAGTCTGTCCACACCTGAGTAGTCATTCCCTGTTACATCAGTAATCATGATATCATAGTCACGCGCAGATGCTTCCTCACAAATTCCAATCAGGCATTCATGAAAATACTCTCCCCCTGTGCGATAAGCATCTGTTGGCATAACAACTGCTATATTGCCTGTTTTTTCTAGCATCTTCTTATTTTTTCGTTCTTCGCTTCCTGCAAGCGCAAGCACGCGCTCTCTTGTCTCTTTTCCAATTCTTCCTTTTCCCGACAGCGCTCTGGATACGGTACTTTTCGATACACCCAGCTGCTCTGCCATTTGCTCTATTGTCATTTCTCTCCTCCCGCTGTCTTATTGTAAAAACTGGTAACTATTAAATCATTTAAAAAAACTGGAGCCGGCCATTTGGCCGACTCCTTTCTAGTCTAACGATTCTTATCTCGTCTCAAGCCATGTGTTATACTGAGAAGTAAACTCATCCATTACATTCTGAAGACCTGCATCATAGCACTTCTGGATCATTTCATCCATCGTCTTATCTACATCATCTACAAGGCCAAGCTCAAGCATTGGAACATAATCGTTCAGGATAGAGATAACTGCATCTTCGTAAGGCTTTACACTCGCATCATCAAATACAAAGGTGATTGTCGGGTTGGATACCACACGCTCTTTCCATGCGTCAGTGATTGCAAGCTCACGCTCTGGAGTTCCAGCTTCCTCAAGGTCACCATTCTTGGTTGCCCATGCTGCGGAAATACCAAGTGGTGCATAGTCAGTTGTCTTATCCAATCTGGTATAGTTGCCCTGATCGTCGATGCTATAGTGAACACCCTCGATACCTAACAGAAGCAGACGGTTTAATGTGGTATCAAACTTTAACAGATCCAGAACCATTGCTGCTCTCTCTGGATTCTCAGATCCTGCTGTGATTGCCATATCGTTGTTGGAATATGCCTCTGCATTTACCAGGTTATCCTTTGTCAGATCGTCTGCCATACACTCAACACCCTCAGCCTTCTCAGCCTGCTTCATATAAGTGAATACGGATGCGTTCCATGCGATGGATGCGCCCTGAAGAGCACCAAATGCATCATCATCGGTTACAGTGTTGGTCAGTGCACTACGGCTCCAGCAGCCTGCATCTGCCATTTCCTTCATATCGTGTGCATACTGTCTGAATGGCTCATACTCGTATACAAACTTGATATCCTCTGCCTTTGGAAGCTCACCTTCCTTGTACTCGTAGATGAAATCCATGTAGTTGGAATCGAGTGCTAACATGGTGTTGGTCTGCTGACGGTAAACATCCCAAAGCTCATTGTTGTCGCCGGATGCTGCCAGTGCGTAGATACCGCTCTCTGGAGTTTCCTTCTCTGCGATTGTCAGCATGTACTGCTTGTAATCATCCCAACTCTTTAACTCGGTCATACCATACTTTTCCATAAGATCCTGACGTACTGCCACGATCTTTCCCTGTGGCTGTGCAACATTAGAAGGAACAGCAATTGTCTTTCCTGCCAGTGTTGTCTCATCCCAGCTTTCCTTTGCCTGATACTTTGCTGCAAGCGGCATATATGTATTAATGAAATCCTCGCTCAGATCATAGAAGGAACCCTTCGCAGCTTCTGTATACATATAGCACCAAGGTGCGGTAAAGATCAAATCTACCTGCTCACCACCTGCCAAAACCAGTGTGTACATTGTGTTGTAATCGGACCAGCTCATGAAGGTTGTCTCAAGCTGAGTGTTAAATGGCTCCAGATACTCATTGATCTTTGCCTCAACCTCATCCCAATCGTTCGGTGTATCACCAATCAGATACATGTTTACGGTATACGGATCACTTAAATCGGTGTCTGCATACATATCCGGTGTTGCGGTGATCGTTCCCTCTCCTACCTTCTCTGGAAGATCAGATGCCATTGCCGGTACGCTGCCGAGCATTCCTGTGAGCATAGCTGCTGCCATTGTGAGTGATACTACGTTTCGTTTCATAACTAAGTGCCTCCTTTTTCGGTCTTTATATAAGTTTTTAGTTTCCTAATAGAATTACTTTACTTTGATTTTTTGACTCTTTTCATTTTTTTCCAAAGATTTCATCAACCCTTTACAGCACCGATTGTAAGACCCTTTACAAAGTAGCGCTGTACAAACGGATACAGTAAAACGATTGGTCCCGTTGCAACTACTGTCATCGCCATCTTCATACTCTCTAGTGGAATCGTATCAAGTGCAATTCCTGACTTCTCCGCAACTATTCGCATCGCCTCTGCATTTCCAAGCATTCTCTGCAGATAATACTGAAGCGTAAACATGTTGTCCTTTGTGATATACAGCATACAGTTATACCAGTCATTCCAGTATGCCAGTGCTGAGAACAAGCTAAGTGTTGCAATTAATGGCTTACTAAGAGGCAGGATAAGCTTTATAAAGATCACGATGTCATTTGCACCGTCAATCTTAGCTGATTCTGTGATAGCTGCCGGTATTCCGCTCATAAACGTTTTTGCAATAATCATGTTCCATACTGAGAACATAAGCGGAAGAATCAATGCCCAGATGGAATTTTTCATGTGCAGATAACGCACACAAAGAATGTACCAAGGAACAAGACCACCATTAAACAGTGTTGTGAAGAAAAAGAAGAACGAAAACTTATTTCTCCACGGGAAGTCTCTTCTTGAAAGAACATATCCAGTCATGGATGCCAGAAAAACAGCCAGTAATGTTCCAAAGAATGTTACTCCGATTGTTACACCGTATGCCATCAGGATGCTTGTTGGATTTTTCAGTGACAGCCGGTAACTCTCAACACTGAAATCAGTTGGAATTAACGGATAACCATTTCGAATCAGCGATGCCTCATCGGTAAAGGATGCCACAATAATCAGGTAAAACGGAATCACACAGATCAAAGCGAACAAGCCAATCAAAATATAACCGACCGCGCGAATCGCAATATCATCTTTTCCGCGAACTCGTCTTCCACCTGTGAGTTCTTCATCAAAATTCTTAGCCATTGTGCTTCCTCCCCTCTTAATACAGTGCGTAATCCGGATCTGCCTTCTTTACAAGCGCATTGCAGACCATAATGGTAACAAAGCAGAGAACCGACTGATACAAACCAGCTGCTGCCGATACACCAATATCACTGTTCGTGATCAACAGACGGAATACATATGTATCAATTACATCGGTCATTGGCTGAAGAAGTGCACTTGATTTTACTGTCTGATAGAAAAGACCGAAATCTCCACGGAAAATATTTCCGATTGCTAACAATACCAAAATCACCATTGTTGGCTTCAGACATGGAATTGTAATGTAGCGAATCTTCTTCCATGCACTTGCACCATCAATAGAAGCTGCCTCAAACATTTCCTGATCAAGTCCGGTAATTGCTGCCAGATAAACAACGGAGCCATATCCTGTCTGCTTCCAGATCTTTAAAAATACCAAGATAAACGGCCACGCTGCAGGTGTATTGTACAGATCAAAAGGTGTACCTCCAAATGCCTTGATTACATGATTTACGATACCACGCTCATAGTTGAAGAAGTTGTACATAACTGCGCCTGCTACAACCCAACTGATGAAGTATGGAAGAAACATAAAGGACTGTGCAATCTTTTTAAAATACTTACTTGTAAGCTCATTAATCAAAATTGCACTTCCCATCTCAAATACAACACCAAGCAAAATAAAAGCGATATTGTACAAAAGTGTGTTGCGAGTTACCATGCCTAACTTTCCAGCAATCATCAGCGATTTGAAATTCTGAAGTCCAATCCATGGAGAATGATAAATTCCTCCCTTATACTGATACTGCTTGAATGCAAGGATTACTCCTGTCATCGGTATGTAGGAAAATATAATCACATAACATACCGCCGGTGCTAACATCAACAAAAGCATCCAATGTTTCTTCACCACTTTTAGGAATGGTTCCTTTTTTACTGTCGGCTGACTGGTGGCTTTTTTTTCTTTTCCCATCGTTTCCCCCATTCTGCCGCTTCTGCGGCTTTTTTGCGCATTTCACTGCATTTTTTGTTCTGGTTTTTTGAGTCGTTTTTGTTTTTGTTGTTTTTGACTATGTATTCATTATATTCTCATTTGTTTTTATTGTCTATTTGCACAATAAACAGCGTTTTTATTTTTACTTTATTTAAATCTTATAATTTATAACAGTTTTTGTGCGCAACTTTTGTATTTTCTTTGCGCAACGCACAAACATCTACCATCAATGTTTTTATACAAAATATAGTTTTCCACAAAATGCATTATTTTTTATTTATATTCTTTCCATTTTGGTGTATAATAAACTACATCATAATTACAGCATGAATCAATATCACAAAACACACATTGATTCAGGAGAGGAGCTTTTTACAAATGCAGCACTCTAAAAGAACACACACCCTTTCTGTCATAATCCCCGCTGTTTCACTTTTTCTTTTACTGTTTCTCTTTTTGCTCAGCGGTCTAATCTCTCTTGGGCAGCAGCTTAATTCTGTCAGTCCCATTCTTGCCTGGCTGTACGGGCTAATTGTTCTTGCCTGTTTGGGTGCAGGTATTATATGGCCTATTGTAAGTGTTTGGAGGCGCCCAATCTTTTCGATGTATATGCTTCGCTACCATGATGGACGTGCCCGCTTCTACTGGTGCCGCAAGCTTACCGATAACTTAAAGAAAAACACCGAACTTACAAATGAAGAAACTGCACAGCTTGAGGATTTCTTGAAGCAAGGCAATCAGGCTGATGATCTTTTGATTGACTTTTTTACAGAAAAATTCTCTCCTGTCATAGACAGCGAGATCAAAAGTGCTGCAAAGACAGCTTTTGTTACAACAGCCATCTCTCAGACAGCTTTTTACGATATGTTTTCGATGCTTTCTGTCAATCTCCACCTAATCCGCAACATAGTAGAATCCTGCGGCTATCGCCCAAGCGGTGCAGCACTGCTTGGACTCTATGTGCGCATCTTAAAGGCAACATTTTTAGCAGGCGGTCTTGAAGAGATGGATCTTGAAGAATTACTTCCACTTGTGACTGGAAACGCTGCCATGAAGCTTCCCGGCCTTGTCTTTGCCTCTGCCGCACAAGGTACCGTCAATGCATTTATGACAATCCGTGTTGGTATTTTAACAAAAAAATATCTTTTCAGTGCTGATGGACCAATTGAAATGCCGCAGGCACGAAAAGACTCTTATAAGGAAGCAATTGATTTTCTAAAAAAATGCGAATTACATAAAGATGTGATTGCAATGGCTAAAAAAACAGCGCAAGGCGCAAAAGAAGCCGCTGCTGCATCTGTAAAAAAAGTATTTAAAAATACAAAAACCTCGCCGCTTACTTGAAGCGGCGGGATTTTTGTGTTTTTTTCTATAAATATTTATAATGTTACTTTCCTGCAAATCTCAAGGATTCCCTTGATATAAATCACAAGTGCCATCTCAACACGTTTTAACGAGATGGCCTCATCTGGCTGATGATAATCTCCATGTCCTTTTTTGAAAAGTCCCTCTGGAGTTGGCGGCAACGGCATACCTGTTCCGCATGCAAAGGCTCTTGGAAGCTTTCTTGCATAAGTACCGCCACTCATAACAAATGGCTTCTCATGATTTTTTGTCAAGCGATTGTAGGTGTCAGTCATAATAGTCACTGCTGGATGCTTCGGATCAAACAATGTTGGCTTTGTATTTCTTGTTACACTAAGCGAAAATCCATTTTCATTTGCTTTCTTTTCTGCTATCACTGCAAGATCTTCTTTACAGCCTGCCGGATACTTTGACAAAAAGCCAAATACCAAGTGACCATCCCTAATCCATCCCTGTGTCACAGTCAATATAGTCGGTCCTGAAATATCATCCTCAAAAAATGCACCAAGCTGTGTTCCATTACCATCTTTATTAATCGAAGTAATCCATGACAACACTTTGCAGTCATTCTCTGAGGCGAGTTCATATCGACAAATCGCTTCACAAAGAATCGTCAATGCATTGCTTCCTGATTTTGGCGATGCACCGTGAGCTGTTATGCCGCAAGCTGTAAGTTTCCAGGCACACTTTCCATTTTCTGTCTGCATTTGTTCCACCGTTACAGATGATTTCCTTGATGATATAAGCTCTTTAATACGCGGTGCGTCCATAACAACAGCCTCCGCAATATTAGGAACAGAATACAAACCACAATCACATGACAAAGAAATCAGCCTTTCACTAACGCTTTCATTTGACGTCAGCTCTCCATTAAAACTTCCGCGTTCTCCACAGCATACTGGAAATCCGCTGTCTGGTACAAGAGACAGCTCTGGGCACGGATAATGAGCCACAAAATGATCAATATCAAACATTCCAACCTCTTCGCTCGTACCCATATACGCATCAAGACTGTACGTAAGCTTGATTTTGTGTTCCTTCATATATAAAAGAAGATATAGCGCCATTACTGCTGAACTTTTATTATCCTGACAACCTCTGGCAATCATATATCCCTGCTCCACAACAGGCTCAAACGGGTCATGCTCCCAGTAGCCTCCTACTGGGACAACATCAAGATGGCTCCAGATTCCAATAGACTTTTCTCCATCTCCATATCGGATTCTACCGACACAAGAGTCAAAATTTTTTGTGTCCAGTCCATACTCCTTGCCAATCTGCAGCATCTCATCTAATACTCTGACACATTCTGGACCATATGGCGGCTTTTTGTCTTCTGGCACGACCGCCACACTTGGGATGCGGCAAATTCTAGTCAGATCCTTAACTAGCTGCGGCATTTTATCAGAGACCCACAATGCAATCTCCTTGTCCTCATCTGTCATCTGTTCTCTTTGCAACTCTCCCAAACTCATCCGATCACCTTCCCGCACGAATGCTCTTGTCAGTCAACAGTCCCATAAACTCATCGGCAGCTTCTCTTACCCAGGTAAAACGCTCATGGTCAATATCACTAGGTACTGTACAGTCACCACCAAGAATTACTCCAACCGTTCCTGTTTCCTTAAGCAAACGTTTTGTTTCATCCTTTATGGCCTGCTTGCTTCCACTGTAAAGAACACCCGTCTTGCGGTTGTCAAATCCTCCTAACACACAACGTCCGCCAAAATAATTTTTGCCATCCTTCAGGCTCAAATTTTCAACATAAACTGCCCAATTGACAGCTCTTGCTGGATAGTCTTTCCATACTTCAATTCGGTTTTTATCTCCTGCCCAGCCACAGCAGTGCAAAATGTTGTTGTCACTTAATGTATTAGCATACTCTAAAACATCTAACTCAGCCGGTGTTACGATTTTCTTGTACTCCTCTGCTGTAAAACGAAACTCCTCTGCATTTTGAACACAATAATAAATACCAGTGCAGCCTGCTTCTTCAATCACACCTTTAATCAGAGATCTAATATCTTCTCCAATTACCTCAAATGCATGACATACTGCTTCTGGATTTGCCTTTAAATGGCTCATAAGAAGCTCCTCGCTTGTACCAAAGCGCATTAAAGACATTGGACAAAATACATTATAAAATACGCAGCAATCATCCTTTACCGCTTCAACTACACCTTTTACGCGGGCAATCTGCTTACGGATATATGGATGATCTGCTCCCAGCGGTTTTAAGTTAAACCAGTCTTCTGGGTTCTTAATCTGAGCAATTCCCGGATTTGGATAATTAAAATATCCATCACACATAACTTTAATCAGATCAAAATCTGCCTCACGGTACAATCTCAAATGCTCATCAATCGTCTCCTGTCCAAAATCATCATCTGGTGAAAAATGATACCAAAATGCGATTGGAACACGATCCACTGGTTCATTGTGAAATGCATGAAGTACACGTTCTTTCTTTGTCATTATTCTTCCCTTTCTGGCCTTTTTGCCCCTTAACTTTTTTGTTTTAAACAATTATAACAAAGCACTTCTTCCATTTCCATCCATTTTCCGTTTGTTTCTGTGCAAAATCGCTTATTATTCTTGTTTTTGCCAGTTTATTTTGTTAAAAAGAGCAGTATTCCTGATGTGAAAATAGAATAGAAAACCCCCAGTGCTGGCACACTGGGGGTTTTCGTTTTGACGACCAATCATGATCGTGATAACATCTTTTGCCTAGAGGTAGTATATCATATCCCACTGGCAAAATCTAGTATTTGTCAAAAATTCTCTTTTAATTCCCGATCATCTCACACAACAAAGCTTATCATCCTCTGCATACAGCCTACACCCCTGCACAGCAGTCAGTGCACGAAGTCCTGCATCCGCACAGTTTTCTGGATACTGACCAGTAAAATAAAAGATTTCTGCTGTCCCATTTTCCACCAAGATATCAGCATGATGACCATTTGTTTGATCAGATGGATCCTTGCCTGGCTCTACAAGAAGATTACCTGGGCAACGTTTCCAATTAGTAAAATCATCTGATACATACACTGAAAGACCCTTCCAGCAATCACATATCATCCATTTCTTTCCACCAAGCTCAAATACATTCGGTCCTTCCTGTGAACAGTCAGAAATTTCCTCTCCAACTACCTCCCATTGATACAGGTCAGTGCTCTGTGCTGCATAAATATGGCTGTCATGGTTTTCATCTTTATACCACATCTTGTAAACACCCGGACAAACCTCATACACACATGCATCAATCACGCGCTCAGATGACAGCTGCAATGTTGACTGATAAGTCCAGTCCCAAAGATTTTCAGATGTATAGTGGAGAATGTGTCTTGGATACTCCCATGTTGTTGGGATTCCTGTAATATATGATACATACATATGATATGTTCCATTTGCCTCCAAAATCTCTGGTGCCCAAAAGGTATTATGACCATGCTCAATATCAAGATTTTTTAATGTACCGCGATAAAGCCAGCCTTTTTTATCTGTTGACGTTGCCACTCCAATCTTACTTCCATGGATTGATGAAAATCCAACTTGTACCGATGTAGAGCGCCTCTGGGTATAAAACATATAGTAGCACGCTTCCTTTTTGTTCCAAATCACCGTTGGGTCTGATGCTCCATCAAAAATAGGATCGCGAAACAACGGTGCTGGAAACCCCTTTTCCATTTTTGTTTCCATGTTCTTTTCCTTTCTTTTGCAAAAGTTTTAACCCTTTACGGAACCAACCATAAGTCCTTTTTCAAAGAATTTCTGTGCAAACGGATACATAACAATAAGCGGAATTGATGATAAAACCATACATGCCAATTCAATTGTTTTATAATTGCTTGCCTGCTCTGACATTGTACTTAAAACAGAAGAAGCAGCAGTTCCCATTTTGCTCATATTCTCCGCAGTCTGACTAGACTTAATTATGGTCAGCATGTAGTAGGATAATGTCTGAAGATCTGTTGATCTTGTGTAATACAAGGTCTGTGTGTAATCATTCCATGTTCCAACTGCTGTAAAGATTGCAAGCGCTGAAAGAACTGGCTTTGACAATGGCATAAAGATTTTAAAGAAAATGGAATACTCACTTGCACCATCAAGCTTTGCCGATTCTACTAGTGATGCTGGTATCTCACGGAAATTTGCATTGTAAATAATTACATTATAAAATCCGCCAAACAAACTAGGAATAATATACACCCAGAATGTATTATAGATCTTCATTCCTGTAAAAAGTAAGAAATATGAAATGACACCACCATTTAAATACATGCTAATAAAGCCGATTGTTGCGTAAAACTTTTTTCCACACAGGTAATTTCTAGAAAATCCATAGGCAAACATAGAGGTAATTATGGTCTGCCCTGCTGTTACAAGAACCGTTCTTGCTAATGTGATAAAAAAGGCTTTTACAATTTCTGAATTTTTTAACACAGCCTGCCAGCTGGCCAGTGAAAATTCATCTGTAAGTACCATCGCATAACCGTTTTTTGCAATGGCACTTGCACTGTTTAAGGAATTGATCACAGAAAACCATACTGGATACAAGGTAATGAGTGTGATTACCACCATGAAAAATCCCAAAACTATATTAAATGCTTTTGTTTTTTTACTTTTAATGTTCATTTTCCAAGCCTCCTTCCATCAGAATAATCCATATCCATCTGACAGCTTGCTCACAATAGCATTTGCAAGTAACAAAAGTGCCAGTGAAAAGAAGGATTTTGTAATATTAACGGCTGCTGCCATTCCAAATTGAAGTTGCTGAATACCAATCTTGTAGATATAGGTATCAATTACTTCGCTTCGTTCCAAATTAAAGGAATTTTGGAGAACATAAATCTGATCAAAGTTGTTATTCAAAATTCCAGCAACTGCAAAGATCACCATGATCATAATCGTTCCCTTGATACATGGAATCGTAATGCTTACCATTCTGCGAAAACGTCCTGCTCCATCAATTGCTGCTGCCTCATATAATTCCTGATCTACACCTGCAATTGCTGCCGTATACAAAATCGTGCTCCAGCCCAATTCCTTGATCAAATTTGAGATGATCGCAATTGCCCAGAAATTTCCCGGCTGTGCCATAAAGACAATCGGCGAACTCAATATACCAATCTCTGTCAAAAAACGGTTAATTGGACCATCTGAGCTTAATAGTGTAATGACAATACCACCAAATACAACCCATGAAATAAAATGCGGCATGTAGGTTAATGTCTGCACCGATTTTTTTAAAAATGGCGAGGCAATCTCATTGATCAAAAGTGCAAAAAACAATGCTGCCGGAATGTTAATCAAATTACCAAGTAGATTAATTCCCAATGTATTTACCAACATTCTGATAAAATCATGGTTTCCAAAAATTATTTTAAAATTTTGGAATCCATACCATTTGCTTGTGAAAATTCCAGCCACACCTTCAACAACTGAGTAGTTTTTAAATGCCAAAATCAGTCCAAACAAAGGCAGAATACTAAACACGATTATGCAAACTGTTCCTGGCAGCATCAGCGTATGCAGTTGAAACTGTGTCGTCCAGTCTTTTCCTAATGTAAAGTTTTTCTTTTTTTTCATATAAGCCTCATTTCCTACCTATTTTTATAGAAAGTTTTATAGAAAGAGGATGCAAATTTCTTTGCATCCTCACTCTTATTTCTATTGGTTCACTACTTACTTGTACAAGTCTGCATTAATGTCTTCAATTTTGTTTCCAGTATTCTCGCAGTTTTTCTGGTATACTTCATTGTAAGCTGCATCAATATCTGCGATGCTGTAATCTTCAAGTGTGGATACCATATTGTTGTACTCAGTCTCAAATTCCTCATCCGTCTTTGCAGTAACGATCTTTGCCTTCTGAGATTCCAGATAATTCTTTACCTGTGACAGCTTAATTCCAAGATCACTTGATGGCTCTAAAACGGTATCTGGGAAGTTAATTAAAGAGGAATCATAGATATATGTCGTCTCTTCTTTACCAAATGCAGGCATCAGTGCAATCTCAATACCACGGTTACTTGTTGGATCCGGAACCGGCTCGGTATGACGCTCAAAAGAAGTATTGGCAAATGGCCAGAATAAGATATTATTGCTGTACAGATCTGAAAGTTCCTGCTCTCCCTTTTCTGTCTTTGTCACAATTCCCTTATCATCAACTGTATAGTAGTCACCTTCGATTCCGTAGTAGTCCATCATCAGACCTTCCTCACTGGTGATCCAGCTTAAGAACTCTGCAACCTTCTCTGGTTCCTTACAGCTCTTTGAAACAAATGTCTGGATCCAGCCAGTTCCTGCTGATTGATTAACTGGAAGTGCACCCTTTGCCTCGTTCTCTGGTGTGATTGCACCATAAGATACCCAACTTGTATCGGTCTTCGTCAGATTTGCCTGATTTCCAATCCAGCAAAATACTCTGCCTGCCTCCAGATAGGTCTTCAATGCAGCTTCATCCAATGTCAGAATGTTTACGTCCAAATATTCCTTCTGGATACAGTTATTTACAAACTTCAATGCATTCTTATAGCCTGGGCTTAACTCCTGATGACGATAATTTCCATCCTCATCTACCGGAACAGCACCGAAATTCCATGATAAAATTCCATCAAGTGAAGTGTTAATCCAAGTATCTGCATGGAGAACAACTGGAATCACACTCTCTCCATTTTCGGTTGTATATCCAGAATTCTTTACAATTTCACATGCCTCATAGAAACCTTCCTCTGTGGAAACCATTTCCTCTGTAATACCAAGTGCATCCATAATGCTCTTGTCAAACATAATACAGCTGTTGCTTCCTTTTTCTACTACATCTACCCAGCACTCGTCATCTGGTGGATAAATCTTTCTGTTATCTGGTGTCTCAATATGCGAAGCGATGCTATACCAACCACCATCACGATCAATCAGTGCCTGCTTATGATCCTCTGGATAATCCTGAAGTATCCAAGAGTCTGGATCATAGGTCGTCAAAAATTCCTCCATATCCC
>ERZ838399.2316-NODE-2316-length-14648-cov-6.261632_pt1 | contig 14648 bp, 11 predicted proteins | sample MGYA00519683_ERZ838399 | MGnify/ENA primary metagenome ERZ838399 (study PRJEB31850, sample SAMEA3708833) | human gut metagenome | biome: human gut; feature: human-associated habitat; material: faeces | place: China | collected 2014 ...
GGCTTATTCCTTCCCGTTCCGTGCCGGGGAGCGCGAGCTGGAGATGAAGTTCGGGGGCATCGCCGACCGTATCGACATGCTCGGCGACGGCGCGCTGCGGGTCGTGGACTACAAGACCGGCGGCAAGGAGTTCAAGCTGAAGGAGGTCTACTACGGTCTGGATTGCCAGATGCTGCTGTACCTCTTTACGCTGGAGCGCAACGCGCAGGCGGCTTTCCCCGGTGCTACGGCGGCGGGGGTAGAGTACCTGCTGGCTGACCCTGCACCCGAGAGCGTTGACCGCCGCGAACTGACCGAGGAGGCCGACCCCGCGCCGACCTACCCGATGAACGGCCTGCTGCTTGATGACGAGAGCATCTACCGTGCCATGGATACCAAAGGCACCGGTGAGTTTGTGCCGCTGAGCTTCAGCGCCAAAACCGGCAAGGTGCTGAACAGCAAAAGCACGCTGGCCGATGAGGCGAAGCTGGGCCGCATCCGGGATCATCTGGACGGCCTGCTCATCGATATGGCGGAAAACCTGTACAGCGGCCGCATTGACGCCGAGCCGCTCTGCCCCGGCGGCGGCAAAAGCCCCTGTACCTACTGTGACTTCCGCTGCGCCTGCACCCACCGCGACGGGGAACACGAACGGACGATTTCGATCAAGGACGACCCGTTTGCGGAATGAGAACGCCTTCCCCCAAAAAGGGGAAGCTTTTCTACATAAAGGAGACACCCCATGCCAGAACAACCCAAGATACAATTCACCCCGGCTCAGGCGGCAGCGATCAAGGCGCGGGGCGGCAGCCTGCTGGTGTCGGCGGCAGCCGGCTCGGGCAAGACCCGCGTGCTGGTCGAGCGCGTGGTGGGGCTTATCACAGACCCGGAGCACCCGGCGGATGCCGATTCGCTGCTGATCATGACCTTCACAAATGCGGCGGCGGCCAAGCTGCGGGCTGACATCACGGCCCGCCTTGCGCAGGAGGTGCGCGCCCACCCCGGCAATACCAACCTGCGCCGCCAGCAGCTGCTTTTGCAGCGCGCGTCCATCGGCACGGTGGATGCCTTTTGCCTGCATTTTGTGCAGCAGCATTTTGCCATGCTCGATGTACCCCCTGACTTTACGACCGCCGAGGAGGCCGACCTTGCCCGCATTGAGCAGGAAACATTGGCCGCCACGCTGGAGACAGCCTATCAGGACGCCGACTTCCGTGCCTTTGCCGACCTGTACGACCGGGGCCGTACCGACAGCACGGCCGGGGATGCGGTCCTCGACCTCTATCACTTTACCCGGGCATTGCCTCACCCGGCGGCATCGCTGACTGCGTTTGCCGAAATGTGGCAGCAGGAGGCCCCGCCGCAGCAGACCGAATGGGGCCGTGAGCTGCTGGGCATCGCGCTGGCCCGGGCGCAGGGCGTAAAGGCGCTGCTGGACAGCGGCGCGGCCATCGCAGCGCGGGACGAAAAGGCCGATGCCGCCTACACGGCCGTCATGCTTGATGATGCCGCCCGGGTCGAGAACCTCTGCTACCATCTGGAGCAGGGTGATTGGGACAAATGCCTGTCGGCGCTTGAGCTGGTTCTGTCGGGCTGGCGTGCAGCGGGGCGCATCAAGGGCGGCAAGGACGCAAACCAGTCCGCTGCCGCTGCGTCCGAGCTGCGCGACCGCGCAAAAAAGCAGCTTGAAAGCCTGCGCCGGGATGCACTGCTCTGCACGGCTGAGGAATTTGCCGCTGACCGCCGCCGCGCTGCGCCGCTGGTGGCAGCCCTTGTGCGGGTGACGCAGACCTTTGCCGACAACTGCTTTGCCGCGAAATGTGCTGAAAAAGTGCTGGACTACGCGGATTATGAGCATCTGACGCTCGATCTGCTCGTCAATGAGCACAACGAACGCACGCCGCTGTGCCGCACGGTCAGCAGCCGCTACACGGCGGTGCTGGTGGACGAGTATCAGGACACGAACGCCCTGCAGGACGCCATCTACTTTGCGCTGGCCCGCCCCGAAGCGGACAACCTTTTCTTCGTGGGCGACATCAAGCAGAGCATCTACCGGTTCCGTCTGGCAGACCCCGGTATCTTTGTGGGCAAGCAGCAGCAGTGGAAGCCCCACCCGCAGCCGGCCCCAAGCCCGGCCACGCTGGCGCTGGATGCAAACTTCCGCAGCGCACCCGGCGTGATCGAGGGGATCAACTATCTGTTTGAGGTGTTTTTTACGCAGGGGCTGGGCGGCGTACCCTATGGGGACGGCCAGCGGCTTGTCGTGGGCGGGGATAAAAGCGCCGCCTATCAGGGCCTGTGCGAGATCGATGTCATTGACGGGGCCGATACCGCAGGGGATGCCGCTGTCATTGCCCGGCGCATTGCCGAGATGGTCAAAACCGGCTTTGCCGTGCGCGGCAAGGAGGGGGTGCGCCCCTGCCGATATGAGGACTTCTGCATCCTGCTGCGCGGCCGTAAGGGCTTTGCCGATTATGAGGGGGCGCTGCGCACGGCGGGCATCCCGGTCTTTGCGGATTCCGCCGCCGATCTGCTCGATGAGCCGCATATCCGTCCCTTTGCGGCGCTGCTGCGCGTCATCGACAATCCGGCGCAGGACATTCCGCTGGCAGCTGTGCTGCTGAGCCCGATGTTCCCCTACACGGCGGACGACCTTGTCGCGCTGCGCCGTGCAAGGCCCAACGGCAGTCTGTACGGGGCGGTCCTTGGCGGGGAGCAGGCGCGGTTTGCCCCTTTTACCGAGGCACTGGCCGAGTACCGCCGCCTCGCACGCACCCTGCCGGTGGAGGAACTGCTTGAAGAGCTGCTGGCCCGCACCGGCTATCTTGCCGCCGTGGGTGCGCTGCCCGACGGTATGCGCTGCCGCGAGGATCTGCTCAGCTTTACAGCGTGGGCTGCCGGGGCCGGGCGCGCGGGGCTGCCCGCGCTGATACGCGCAATGGACGCTGCCGCCCACAACGGCGGACTGAACCAGAGTGCAGGCGGGCAGACCCGCCCCGGCTGTGTTTCCATCATGACGGTACACCGCTCCAAGGGGCTGGAATTTCCGGTCGTTTTTGTGGCAGACACGGCCCACCAGTTCAACCAGAGTGACGCTGTGCGGCCGGTGCTGACCCACAGCCGCCTCGGCGTGGGCGTCATGCTGCGTGCGCCGCGGGCGGCCAAGCGGTTTAAAACGCTGCCCTATGCGGCGCTGGCGCAGGCCATCCGCACCGAGACCTTGAGCGAGGAGATGCGTGTGCTGTATGTTGCGCTGACCCGCGCGCAGGATGCGCTGATCATCACGGTGCCGCTCAAACGAACCGACAGCGCGCTGAAGCTGCCCGCCCTCTGCGCCGCAGCCGAGGCCACCGGCCCGGAGTCGATGCGCGGCATGGGCAGCTGGGCCGGGTGGCTGCTGACCGCTGCAATGCTGCACCCGGGCAGCGATGCGCTTTGGGCGCACACGAACTTTCTGCCGCACCACCGCAAAACCGGTGTGCCGCTGGACATTCGGCTGCTGCCCCTGCCCGAGCGGACGGAGCAGCCGCCTGCGCCGCCCGCCGCTGCGGCAGATCCCGCGCTGGTGGCGCAGCTGCGGGCCAGCTTTGCTTGGCAAAGCCCCCGCGCCGCGCTCGAAAAAGTCCCCGCCAAGGTCAGCGTCAGCGCGGTGGCCCACGCCGCCCGCCCGGTTGCGCTGGAGCGCCCGGCCTTTCTGCAAAAAAGCGGCATGACCGGCGCCGAGCGCGGCACCGCCATCCACGCCTTTATGCAGAGCGTGCCCTTTGACGGCCCGGCCCCCGATCTGACGGCCGAGGTACAGCGGCAGACCGGGCTGCAGCTGCTGGACGCCGCACTGGCAGACAAGCTGGATCTGGACGCCGTGCGCCCCTTCTTTGACAGCGCGGTCTGGCGGCGGATCCGGCTGGCCCGCCGTATCCTGCGCGAGGAGCCGTTCATCACGGCGCTGCCCGCCGCTGACATCACCCCCGCCGCACAGCAGGGGAGCGCCGCTGGGGCCGAGGTACTGGTGCAAGGCATTGCCGACCTTGTGCTGGTGTTTGACGAGCATGCTGAGATCCTTGACTACAAGACCGACCGCAGCCGCGATGCGCAGTATTATATTGACGAGTATGCCGCCCAGCTGCGGCTTTACCGCCGGGCGTTCGCCCAGCGGCTGAGCGTGCCGGTGACGAAGCTGACGATCTACAGCTTTGCCATCGGAGATGAGATTGATGTGCCGCTTGGCTAAAGGATGCGCGGCATCCTCGATGCCCCGCAGCCTTATTTTTACAGCCCCATAACCAAAAAACGACCGATGGCTTTTGCACCATCGGTCGTTTTTTATGCTGTTACGCCTGCCGGAATCGGCTCAGGAACTCAACAGTCTTGGGGTTCTGCGGGCGCTCAAAGATGTCGGCGGGTGTGCCCTCCTCGCAGATGACGCCGTCCGCCATGTAGACTACATGGGTCGATACATCACGGGCAAAGGCCATCTCATGGGTGACGACAAGCATCGTCAGCCCTTCCTTGGCCAGCTGGCGCATGACGGCCAGCACCTCGCCCACCATTTGGGGGTCCAGCGCGGAGGTCGGCTCGTCAAACAGCAGCACCTCGGGCTGCATGGCCAGCGCGCGGGCAATCGCCACACGCTGCTTCTGCCCGCCGGAAAGCTGGCGCGGCTTGGCATGGATATAGGGGGCCATGCCGACCTTCTCCAGATTGTCCAGTGCGGTGCGCTCGGCGGATTCCTTGTCCATGTGCAGCACATAGCGCAGGCCCGCCGTGCAGTTGTCCAGCACCGTCATATTGTTGAAAAGGTTGAAGCTCTGGAACACCATGCCCACCTTGGCGCGGTAGGCGCACGGGTCGCTGCCCTTGGCCGTGATGTCGTTGCCGTGGAACAGCACCTTGCCGTTCGTGGGGGTCTCCAGCAGGTTGATGCAGCGCAGCAGGGTCGATTTGCCGCTGCCGGACGCGCCGATGATGCAGGTGACATCGCCGGGGTTGACGGTGAAATCCACATCGCGCAGAACGACATGGGTGCCGAAGCTCTTGGAGAGGTGGCGTACCTCAATAACAGGCTCAGACATGGGCTGCGCCTCCCTTCATATCCAGATTCTGGGACTCATGGTTCGGGTCCGGGGCGTTGTACATGCCGCTGGTGTAGGCCAGCGAGTCGGTCGTGTTCAGGTCATAGTTCTGCGGGCCGTCGAGCGCTTTCTCCCACAGGCGCAGCAGGTAGCTGGCAAACAGGGTCATCGTCAGGTAGATGACCATGACGATGGCCGCGCTCTCAAAGTAGGTGTACAGCGCGCCGACCACGCTCTTGTGGACAAAGAACAAATCGGTGATCGAGATGACCGACAGCACCGAGGTGTCCTTGATGTTGATAATGAAGTTGTTGCCGATCTGCGGGATGATGTTGCGCAGCGCCTGCGGCAGAATGACATGGAGCATCGTCTGCCAGTGGTTCATGCCGATGGCCTTGGCACCCTCGGTCTGGCCCGGGTCGATGGACACGATGCCGCCGCGGACCGTCTCCGCCATATAGGCACCGGTGTTGATGGAAACGATGAAGAAGCCTGCCTGCCACATGCCCATCTTGATGCCGAACACCTGCAAAAGACCGTAGTAGATGAACACGGCCTGCACGATCATCGGCGTGCCGCGGAACAGCTCCACATAGCAGCGCAGGAAGATGTGCAAAATCTTGAGCAGCACCCGCTTCCACGCCGGGTCGCGCTGCTTGTCAATGGGGATGGTCTGCAGTGCGCCGACCGCAAAGCCGATCAGGCAGCCGAAAAATGTGCCGACCAGCGCCAGCAGCAGGGTCGTGCCCGCGCCGCGCAGATACGAAAAGCCGTACTTCTGCAGCACTGTGGCACAGTTTGTGAAAAAGTCTTGCATGAAATTCTCCTTTGTGATTTCTTCACTTTACCAACACCGAAGCCCCTGCCGCACAAAACGGCAGGGGCAGGCGGGCAAAATTACTCGCTCAGGGGCTGAGCGCTGATGGCGTCGTCCATCATGGCGTTGTAATCATCAGCGGTCATTGTGGACAGGACCTCGTTGATGGCGCTCTGCAGGGCGGTGTTGCCCTTCTTCATCGAGATGCCGATGTTGATGTCCTCCTCGCTGACCTTGAAGTCATTGTCGCCGCCACCGAAATCCAGCAGCGTGAAGTCGGGGTAGGCGACCAGCGCGGCCTGTGCGGTGGGACGGTCGGTGACAACGATGTCACAGGCACCGCTGTTCAGGGCCACCAGCATGGCAGGGGCGGTCTCCTGCGCGGGCAGGATGTTGGCGTTCTCGATCTGGGGCAGGCAGGTGTCATACCAGATGGTGCCCAGCTGGCTGGTGGCGGTCGCACCGGTCAGGTCGGCCACGCTTGCTGCACTGGCGTAGGCGCTGTCCTTCTTCGTCAGGGTGACGATCGAGGCGTAGTAGTAGGGCTCGCTGAAATCGACCTGCGCAGCGCGCTCAGCCGTGATGGACTGGCCGGCGATGACGCAGTCCACATCGCCGGTCATGACGGCGGGAATCAGGCTGTCCCAGTCCAGCTTGACGATCTGGACCTTCTGCCCCAGTGCCTCGCCGATCTTCTTGGCCATCATGACATCGTAGCCGTAGGCGTAGTCGCTGGAGCCGCGGATCGCAACGGCACCGTTGGAATCATCGCTCTGGGTCCAGTTGTAGGGGGCGTAAGCGCACTCCATCGCAACGGTCAGGGTGGTGGGGTCGCCGTCACCGTCCGGGGCACCGGAGGTGTCGGCGGTGGAACCGCAGGCGGTCAGACCGGCGGCCAGCAAACCGGCCATGGTCAGTGCAAGCATTTTTTTGAGCTTCATCTTGAACTCTCCTTTACCTTTATAAGTGTTTCCCTCATATTCATGCAAAAAGCCCCGGCGTCCTGATTGCGGATACCGGAGCTTGAAACATGATGTTGCCGGATAGCGCAGCGTGCGGCCGCGCCCTTGCGGCTATGTATAAATATTACTCCATGGAAACTGGTTTGTCAAGTACCGGCTGCCCTCAGGCGTTGGCTTTTGCGGTGGCCTTGGCGTTGTCCTTTGCTTCGGGCGCATCGCAGGTGGTGTAGCTCTTGACGCTGTGGAACACGATGTTCAGGCCCAGCACGATCAGCAGCACCGCAAGGATCAGCTGCAGGCCGTTGGCGATAAAGACAGCGCCCCATGTGGTCTCACCGGCAGGGATGGCGGTGGACGCAGCGGCGGAGATAGCCTTGACCATCGCAATCAGGCGCTGCACCAGTGCGGTGAAGGTGACGCAGAGCATGATGACCAGCGGCGGGAAGAGCATCTTGTTGTTGCGGCCGGTGACCTTGAGGAAGACGCACAGGGTGGCCAGAACCAGCGCGCTGAGCAGCTGGTTGGCGGAGCCGAACAGCGGCCAGATGTTGGCATAGCCGATCTGGGTCAGGATAAAGCCGAACACCAGCGTGATGAAGGTGGAGAAGTAGACATTGCAGAACAGCTTGCGCCAGCCCTCGGCATGCTCCATGTCATCCACACTGAACAGCTCCTGAAAGCTCATGCGGCCGATACGGGCCACGGCGTCCAGACTGGTCAGTGCCAGCGCGGAAACGCACATCGTCATAAAGACAGTTGCAATCGAAACGGGCACGCCGAACATCTCAAAGAAACCGGCAACGCCGCGGCTGAAGATCTGGAACGGGGTACCGGAGGCGGGGGTGCCGTCCGCAGCGGCGGCAGCACCGGCAACGCAGAGCGCCAGAACCGCCAGCAGGCTTTCCAGCACCATAGCGCCGTAGCCGACCTTCAGCATGTCCTTCTCATTCTCAACAGTCTTGGAGGAAGTGCCGGAGGAAACCAGACTGTGGAAGCCGGAGACAGCACCGCAGGCAACCGTGACAAAGAGGATGGGGAACATGGTGCCCAGCTTGGCATTGTTGAAGCCGGTAAAGACGGGCAGGTTCATCGTGGGGTGGGCAACCAGCAGGCCGATGACAGCACCGGCGATCATTGCGCCGAACATAAAGGTGGTCATATAGTCGCGGGGCTGTTTGAGCATCCACATCGGCAGAACTGCGGCGAAGAAGATGTAAACGAAGGTGATGTAGCTCCATGCGGTCTTTCCGAACACCAGCGGGCAGTTCATGCCGACGGCAAAGGACAGGACAATGAAGATGATACCGATGACGGCCTCGCGCCAGCCGGAGAAGTTGAACTTCTTCTGGATGAAGCCGAACACAACGGCGAACAGCATGAACATGATGGAAACCATGCCGGCCGCGCCGTTGGTGAAGGCGGCCTCGACCTGTGCGCCGTCAGCGTCAAAGGCGTTGAAGGTGCCGGCAACCATGTCTGCAAAGGCAGCAATGACGATGCCGCAGAACAGCCAGCAGAACAGCAGGAACAGCTTGCGGCCGGTCTTGCCGATGTACTTCTCAATCAGCAGGCCCATCGACTTGCCGTCATTCTTGACGGAAGCGTACAGGGCACCGAAGTCAGTGACAGCGCCGAAAAAGACGCCGCCGATCAGCACCCAGAGCAGCACAGGCAGCCAGCCGAAGGCCGCAGCCTGAATGGCACCGGTAACAGGGCCGGCACCGGCAATGGAGGAGAACTGGTGTGCAAACACCGTCCAGCCCTTGGTGGGAACATAATCCTTGCCATCCTCCAGCCGCACAGCAGGAGTCTTGGCGTTGGGGTCAACACCCCATGTCTTGGCGAGCCAACGACCGTATCCGGCGTACGCACATACCAGAACGACCGCGGCAATCAGAACGATTACAAGCGTATTCATTTGAATGAATCCCTCTTTCCTAATAGATTTTACAATCGCTTGTGCACTTTACTTTACTGCGATGTTCTTTATTTGTCAACGCATTGTTCACAAAATAGCAATGTGCTGATTTTTGGTGCAAAAAGTAGAAAAATTGTAGTTTAATTTGTTGAAGTTGCGCGGGCATAACAGGCAAACCGGAGGGTGTCAGCGCTGCACTGGCAGAAATGGGCTGCCCCCCATAACAGCAAAACCGCCGCACAGCCGGGTGTATCCGGGGGTGCGGCGGTATACTGTTTGTATTGCTTTACAAAACGGTCAGACGGTTTTGACGAGCACCTCGGCCATGCTGCGCTTCGGCACGCAGTAGTCACGGTTTTCGTCCAGATAATATTTCACGCTGCTGTCCTGCATATTTACCACGCGGCTTTTGTGGGCGGGGTATCCCAGCGCCACCATATAGCAGAGCCGCAGCCCCTCGGGCAGGGCCAGCAGCTCGGTCAGCGCCGGGCGGTCGATGGCCCCCATGATGCAGCTGCCCACACCGTGGGCCCATGCGGCGGCGGTCAGGCTGCCCAGTGCCAGCCCTACATCCACATCGCTGCAGCCCGGCAGACGGGTGTCCTGCAAAACGGCGATGAAGGCAGTCGGCTGCTCCTCGGGCTTTGGCACACCCTGCTCGGGCGGCAGGTAGGCGGCCCAATGGACCAGCGGCTGCACGGCGGACACGGCACGGGCGCTCTGCACAAGGATATACCGCACAGTCTGGCGGTTGGCACCGCAGCTTGCCAGCCGGGCGGCATCAATGGCCTCGGTCAGAATCTCCGGTGCAATGGGGCGCTGGTCAAAGCGGCGGTAGGTGCGGCGGGTGCGCAAAAATTCCATCATATCCATTTCAGAACACTTCCTTACCTTATATAGGGCAGAGCCTGCCTACAGTATACAACCGCAGCTGCCGCAGCGCAATGCCTTATTTGTCGATGACGGTTGCCGTGTGGCCGATACCCACCGTGGCACCGGCAATCTTTTTCCATGTCGCACAGCCGCAGATGCCGTCCGCTCGCAGAGCGAACCGCCGCTGGCAGGCCTTCAGTGCGCTTTCCGTCGCATGGCCGAAGATGCCGTCCAGCGTGTTGGTCGAATAGCCCAGTGCGTTCAGGGCATCTTGCAGGATCAGCACATAGGTGCTGCGGCTCCCGCGCCGCAAGGTGGGGTAACCGGCCGTGCTGTCCGCGCAGGCGGGCTTGCCGTACCGCCGGTCGAAGTGTACCCAGTTCGGTGTCATCGACATAGGCTCCACATAGCCCCATGCCCCGCTGCGAACAGCGGTCTGGTAGATCTTGCGGCGCTCGGCGGCGGTGCTGCGCTGCCCGACATCAAAGGCGACACCTGCGTAGTGCTGGCTGGTGGTGCCGTGGCCGCCCTCCCAGATCCGCTTGAAGGCGTACCCCACCGGGATGCCGCTGCCGTAGGTGCGGCGTGTCAGGTTCCATGCCTCCATGGCGGCGGTGGTGGTCCACAGCACATTGGATTTGCTTGAGCCGCGGAATTCCCGCACCCGCAGGGTCGTGCCGGTGCTGTAGGGCATCGGGTCATTTTCGCTCAGGTTGTAGCGGAAAAACTTGTTATCGTAGGAATCATAGATGTAAACTCTTGCCATGGATTATTCCTCCTTACATTCGCGGCAAAGTCCCTGCGCAGCCAGACGCAGGCTTTCCCATGTGTCGGCGTCCACGATGCCAAGTGTCTGCAGCCCGGCGGTCAGCTGGTAGCTTTCCAGCGCGGACGCAGTTTCCGGCCCAAGGATGCCTGTCTCGGGTACAAAATCGGCGGACTGGTTGGCAGCAGCAATGATGTTCAGCCAACGCTGCACCTGCAATACGGCAGGCCCTGCACTGCCCAGCGCCAACGCCTCGGCGGGCCATACGCCGTTGGGCTTGGGGCTGGCCCCGGCGGGGTTGGCAGCCAGCAGCCGCTCGGCGGCCTCGCGCAGCACCGTCCAGTCTGCGGCGGTCACAATGCCTGTCTCGGTCAGCCCGAAATACCGTTGGGCACTGCGCACGGCGGTCTCCAGCGCGGGGTCAAAGGTGCTGGTCGGCGTGTCGGTCTTAGGCAGGTCGATCTCGGGAATCCACTGGCCCAGAAACAGCAGCATCCGGCTCAGCCGCAGCACCTCTGCACCGCTGTCACCGGGGCGCAGTGCGGCGGAAGGGGCAGGCAGCCGGATCATGCGCACCACGGGGCCGCTGCTGTCCAGTGCTGCGGCGGCGTCATACAGGCTTTGCCATGTCAGCCGCCCCACCACGCCGTCCACAGGCAGACCGGCCCGCGCCTGCCATGCCCTGACGGCCCGCGCCGTTGCTGCGCCGAAGCGCCCATCCACTGTCACGGACGGAATATCGCTGTAGTAGGCCGCGAGCCGGCGCAGATAATACTGCACAGCCCGCACGGCGGTCCCGCTGCTGCCCTCCCGTGTGGTGACCGTGAACTGCCCCGGGGCGATGTCTGCGTCCACGAGCCTGTTTGCGACCGCCAAGCCGACCTCCTTCAGCTTGTTCCATGTTGCACGGCCCACCGCGCCATCGGCTGTCAGCCCGAAAACACTCTGAAACGCCTGCACAGCGCTGACGGTGGCGGCGCCGAAGCTGCCGTCCACCGCTATGGTGTGCAGTGCGCGGTAGTTGTCCGCAGCCAGCCGCAGCCAGAACTGCACCAGCCGCACCTCCATGCCCTTGTCGCCCCGCCGCAGCACTGTGCCGGGCCATGCGGTGCCGCCAAGGTCGCTCTGCGCGTCCACCCAAGCGGCGTAAAGCGCATTCCAGGTGCGCTGCCCGACTGCGCCGTCCGCCGTCAGGCCCTGCTTTTTCTGGAACGCCTGCACGGCGCGCTCGGTCGCTGCCCCGTAGCGGCCGTCCACCGTGACGCGCGGCAGCGCGGAATCAAACTGTGCAAGATCGGACAGCCAGAACTGCACCTGCTCCACGGCGCTGCCGCTCGACCCGCGCCGCAGGACTGTGCCCGGCCAACCGCCGGTGGTCTGCGTGCCCTCGGCGGTCTCGCCCTCGCTGGTCAGCTCGGCAAGATCCTTGACGCTCACATAGATAAAGCTGATTTTATACCATGTGGCACGGCCCACCACGCCGTCGGCGGTCAGGCTGAACTGCTTCTGAAAGCGCTTGACGCTGCGCTCGGTGGCCTCGTCAAAGACGCCGTTCACCACAGGCTTGCCGAAGGAGGGGTAGTCCTTCGCAATGCGGGACAGCTGCTTTTGCAGGATGCGTACATTGGTGCCGCTGCTGCCGCGGCGCAGCGGACTGCCCGGATAGCTGGACGGTATGGACGCAATGTGGTCCGTCGTGACCAGCTGTACCCGATTGCCGTAGTAATACCGCAGAATCTGCAGGGCGTTTTTGCCCTCCTTGGCCCGCTCGACCGTGCCCCACTGCTTCATGCCGGGGCAGGTGACGGTACGGCCGTCACAGTATTCGGTGTAGTAGGGCTCGGCATCACCGCTGCGCTGCACATAAGTGTTGAACAATTCGGCGGTAAGGCGCTCCATGACGGCGAACACGGTACGCCCTTTGACATAGGCCTGATCGTACCCCGGCGAGCCTGTTATGTTGAAGCTGTACCCGCGGCTGGGGTACCACTCGGTCCAGATGCGGTTCAGCGCCAGACTGATCTGGGCCAGTATGTTGGCGCGCAGGGCCTCCTCCGGCCAGGAAGGTGTGCCCCTGCTGCAAAAGACCGTTGCAAGCTGACGAAAAAAATGCTATACTAAATCCATGTAGGACATTGGTTAAAGCATAGGAAAAAGGGGAATATAGATGAGGATCGGATTTGACAACGATAAATATCTTGCGATGCAGTCTGCCCATATCCGGGAGCGTATCGCTCAGTTTGACAATAAGCTCTATCTGGAATTTGGCGGCAAGCTGTTCGATGACTACCATGCGTCCCGCGTGCTGCCGGGTTTCCAGCCCGACTCCAAGCTGCAGATGCTGCTGCAGCTCAAGGATCAGGCGGAGGTCGTCATTGTTATCAGCGCCGAGGATATCGTGGCCAACAAGATGCGCGGCGACTACGGCATTACCTATGATGTTGATGTGCTGCGCCTGATCGATGCCTTTCAGGGGGTCGGCCTGTTTGTGGGCAGCGTCTGCGTGACAAAGTTTACCGATGCACCCGAGGTCACGGCCTTTGAGCAGAAGCTCAACAGGCTGGGCATCCGCACCTTCCGCCACTATAAGATCCCCGGCTACCCCAACGATGTGAACCACATCGTCAGTGACGATGGCTACGGCAAGAATGATTATATCGAGACCGAGCGCCCGCTTGTCGTCATCACGGCCCCCGGCCCCGGCAGCGGTAAGATGGCGGTCTGCCTGTCCCAGCTGTACCATGAGTATAAACGCGGCGTCAAAGCGGGGTATGCCAAGTTTGAGACCTTCCCCATCTGGAACCTGCCGCTCAAGCATCCGGTCAACCTTGCCTACGAGGCCGCCACCGCCGATCTGAACGATGTCAATATGATCGACCCGTTCCATCTTGAGGCTTACGGAAAAACGACCGTCAATTATAACCGCGATGTCGAGATCTTCCCGGTGGTCAACGCTATGTTTGAGCTGATCGCCGGTAAAAGCCCTTATCGCTCGCCCACGGATATGGGCGTCAATATGGCGGGCAACTGCATTATTGATGATGAGGTCTGCCGAGAGGCGTCGCTGAACGAGATCGTCCGCCGCTATTTCAAGTGCCTGTGCGACCAGAAGGCGAGCGGTGTGGTGAAGCAGGAACGCTTCAAGCTGGAGCTGCTGATGAATCAGGCCGGCATTGCGCTCGGGGAGCGCGCGGTCGAGAAGCGCGCCCATGCCTGCTCCGATGCGACCGGCGGCCAGCCTGCCGCCGCCATCGAGCTGGCGGACGGCACGATCGTGGTAGGTAAAAACGGCCCGCTGCTTGGTGCAGCCTCCTCCGCGCTGCTGAATGCACTGAAAAAGCTTGCGGGCATCGATCAGGAGATCGATCTCGTGTCTGCCCATGCGATCGAACCGATCCAGACGCTGAAAACGACCTACCTCGGCAGCAAAAACCCCCGCCTGCATACCGATGAGATCCTGATCGCACTCTCCAGCTCGGTTTCGGAAAACGAGTACGCCGCCAAGGCAATGGAGCAGATTCCCAATCTGAAGGGCTGCGATATCCATTCCACCGTCATCCTCTCCAGTGTCGATGCCGATACCCTAAAAAAGCTGGGCATGTATCTGACCTGCGACCCCACCTACGAAGAGGATGACCGCATGTACCATAAAAGATAAGCGATAGTTCTATATACATATATAGTAAGCCAAAGGGAGAGGGAAAACCTCTCCCTTTGCTGTTACATGTTATAAGGAAATCAACCCGCCCACCTCACCCATACCACCAACCCAACCCACCGCACTGTAAGGGCCGGGCATGCCCGGCCCGCAGGCTTGCCATTACATCCCGTTCATCTTAACCCCGTAGGGGAGGGATTCATCCCTCCCGCATACCCAACGCAACCACCCACCAAACGGATTATCCGTAGGGGCGGCATATATGCCGCCCGCGCATCTTGCCTATACCACCAACCTAACCCACTACCACCCTGTAGGGGCCGGGCATGCCCGGCCCGCAACCTACCCGATACTACAGCTTGTATCCATCGCACAGCAAATCCCCAACATGCACCTTGCCCAAAAATCCACCTCAAAATTTGTCGAAAAAATCAAAAACAACCCTTGACAATAGTCATACACATTGCTATAATAAGCAAGCTGTCCCGCGGCGGACACGCCGCGAAAAGCGCTTCATAACAGCCTGTATATGTTTTTTGAAGAAGAAATTCTTCAAAAAACTTTCAGAAAACCCCTTGACAATCAAGCGTTTCTGATATATAA
>ERZ838399.2321-NODE-2321-length-14617-cov-6.871927_pt1 | contig 14617 bp, 9 predicted proteins | sample MGYA00519683_ERZ838399 | MGnify/ENA primary metagenome ERZ838399 (study PRJEB31850, sample SAMEA3708833) | human gut metagenome | biome: human gut; feature: human-associated habitat; material: faeces | place: China | collected 2014 ...
ATACATATACAGTATGAACCATTTTCTGCGGAGTATCAGCCATGTCATGTACAAATTCTGTCGCGTCAGAAGATTTTGCGGATTTTATCGCACCTTATTTTACTACACCTGAAGAGTTTATTCGTTCACAGGGGACAGACTGCATTGATTTTGTGAATTCTACACTGGCGGTCGTCTATGTTCCGCTCTCCACGGTGACACCTTCTACTTATACTTCCTATACATATTCGGCAGTTCCGAAGCTATATAGTCTTCTGGATGTCACAAGTATGGATGCTGCCGGGATCACGGCGGCGGGGGAGCTTCCGGTGCTGAACAATCAGGGCGCGGGAGTTATTGTGGGATTTGTGGATACGGGGATCAATTATACAGATTCGCTGTTTCGGAATGTAGATGGAAGTACAAGAATTATTGGGATATGGGACCAGACAAATAATTCAGATAATTCTAACAATATAGAGAATGAAACTGCAAAACCAATTTCTGCCTTCTCAGCTCTCTACGGCACGCAATACACTGCCGAGGAGATCAACCTGGCCCTGAACTCCGACAATCCCGCCTCCATCGTCCCCACCCGGGACGAAAACGGACATGGAACATTTCTCGCTTCCATTGCCGCCGGGAACCGGGATGAACGGGCGGGATTTTCCGGGGCGGCACCGCAGGCATCCATCGCCATGGTGAAATTAAAACCCGCCAAGCAGTATCTTCGCGACTTCTACCTGATCCGGGACGGGGCAGATGCCTACCAGGAAAACGATATCATGATGGGCGTCTCCTATCTCTATTTTCTCGCCAGAAAATACTCCATGCCCCTCGTCGTCTGCATTCCTCTCGGCACCAATATAGGAAGCCACATGGGAATGAGCCGCCTCGGGCAGTATTTAAACCAGGTCAGCCTTTCTAACGGTTCCGCCGTCATCACCGCTGCCGGGAACGAGACCGGGGCGAGACATCACTTCCGGGCTGTCATGGACGCAAGCACGGATGAAGTCACCGCGGAGCTGCGGGTGGGAGAACGGGAAGCCGGTTTTTCCATGGAACTTTGGGCGGAGAACATGGGTGTCTACACGGTTGGCTTTATCTCACCGACCGGCGAAGTTGCGCGGGAGATTTCCGTTCCGCTCCGGGGCGAGAACACGGTGTCCTTTCTCCTGGAACAGACCCAGATCACAGTCTACACCCAGATCGCCGATGTGAGCGCCGGAAGCCAGTTTATCTTTATGCGCTTCGAAAACCCCATGTCCGGGATCTGGCGGATCCTGATACGGAACTCTCTGGACATCCGTGAGACCTTTCATATCTGGCTGCCGGTCCGGGGCTTTATCACCGATGAGACCTATTTTCTCCGCCCGGATCCCGATACGATCATCACGGATCCCGGAAATGCCCGGTATCCCATCACTGTCACCGCCTACGACCACACCAAAAACAGCATCTACATCCACGCCAGCCGCGGCTACAGCCTGTCCGGCCGGATAAAGCCGGACCTCGCTGCCCCGGGTGTCAACATCTTAGGCGCGTCCGTCTCAGGAAGACGTCTCACAAGAATGTCCGGCACCTCCGTCTCCGCCGCCCACCTCGCCGGTGCCGCGGCGATCCTGTTGAACTGGGGCGTCCTCAATGCAAATTATCCGTATCTCAACACGCCGGTGCTAAAGTCCATCTTCGTCCGTGGGGCACAAAGAAATCCAGCGCTCACATACCCGAACCGTGAGTTCGGATATGGAACGCTGAATCTGTATGAAGCTTTTTTACATCTCAGAAACCTTTAATTTATAACATCCGATGCCGTGCAGACACTATCAGCAGGATTCATATTTATTCAGCTTTGTAACAGGCTTCCGTCGGCCCCGGCAGAGCAGCCGCCTTCTTGTCCGCCGTAGAATACTCCCGCATCTCGATCCGCGGGCCACCGTGTTTTTCCAGATACGCGCGGGTGATCGTCACAGAACCGATCTCCGAGTCCTTCGGGATCTCGAACATGATATCAAGCATGAACTCCTCGATGATCGCCCGGAGTGCTCTGGCTCCGGTATCTTTCTTTAACGCCTGCTCTGCAATCCATTCCAGAGCGTCATCGTCAAAGTCCAGATTTACCTCGTCCATGGCGAGAAGCTTCTTATACTGCTTCAGGATCGCATTTTTCGGTTCTTTTAAGATCTCGACCAGCATATCCTCATTGAGACTCTCCAGCGTAAATACGATCGGCAGACGGCCAAGGAACTCCGGCACCATACCGAAAGTCCGAAGGTCTTCTAAGGTCACCTGTGACAGCAGGTTCTTATCCCCATCATACTTGTCCTTCAGATCCGCCTGGAAGCCAATGGAAGCTGTCTTGTTCAGACGCTCCTTGATGATGTCCGTCAGATCCGGGAAGGCACCGCCGCAGATAAAGAGAATGTTTCTGGTATTGACGGTCTCGAGCGGAACCATCGCATTTTTGCTGTTGGCTCCCACCGGAACTTCGATGTCGCTGCCCTCGAGGAGCTTCAGCATTCCCTGCTGTACGGCTTCTCCGCTGACGTCTCTCTGGTTTGTATTTTTCTTTTTCGCAATCTTGTCGATCTCGTCAATGAAGATGATACCGTGCTCCGCGCGCTCCACATCGTTGTCTGCGGCCGCTAAAAGCTTAGATACCACGCTTTCAATATCATCACCGATATAACCCGCTTCGGTAAGGGATGTGGCGTCCGTGATGGCAAGCGGCACATCTAAGAGGCGTGCCAGTGTCTGCACCAGATACGTTTTTCCGGAACCGGTCGGTCCGATCATCAGCATGTTGGATTTTTCGATCTCGATATTTCCGTCCTGCGGTGCAAAGACACGTTTGTAATGGTTGTAAACGGCAACCGACATGACTTTCTTTGCACGGTCCTGGCCGATAACGTATTCGTCAAGCATCGCCTTGATCCGGTGCGGCGGCGGAATGTCCTTGATGGAAAATTCTTTTGTTTTCTTCTTTTCTTCTTTTTTCTTTACCCGCTGCCGGTTCGGGATCTGGTTGGAAAGCCCGGAGAGATCGAGCATGCCGATATTCGGCATGTTGTTCATATTATTCATCATCTCATTGATCTGGCCCGGGTTCTGGTTCATGGTATCAAAGCTCTTCTGCATGCAGTCCGGGCAGATATTGATGTTTCCCGGAAGGGTAATCATCTTTCCGGCTTTGCTCTCCGGTCTGCGGCACATGAAGCAGACTTTTTCATAGGTATCTTCTGTATGATGGTCAGAGCTTTTTGTTTCCGCCTTAGTTTCGTCCGCGGTACCGTCCACTCTGTCTTTCTCTTCTGACATGATTTTTCAAATTCCTTTCTGTAATAGATCGCTTGGTCTAGCTTGATTATAGCCCAAAAGCCATAGGGTCACAAGTAAAAACTTTCTTAAAAATTACCAACTTTTTTAAGAATTTTACAAATTCAAAAAATTATATCAAAAAATGCAAAAAAAGGCGGACAGCCAGGCGTTCATATTCCTGTGCTGTCCGTCTTTTTTCTCTTAGGAAATAGTTATTTCGAGTTTTTATCTGTTGCCAAACGGATTCTGAATACCCTGGTCATTCTGATCGGAGCTTCCGGTTCCATCGTTTGTGGTTCCGTTGCTGCTTCCGCTCGTCTGCGGCATATCTGCTGCAGAGCCAAGGGTCAGCGTCAGTGTTACTTCTTTGTACTCACCGTTGTCCGCACGCTGTACGGTGACATCTACGGTCTCGCCTGCCGCATAATAGGTCAGTGTCTCTTTTAAGCCTTTGGCGTTCGAGATGCTTCTTCCATCAAACGTGGTGATAACATCGCCTTTCTTGAAGCCCGCATCGGCTGCCGGGCTGCCGTCCACAACGCTCATGATGCAGACACCGGTCGGAATACCGTAGTTCTGGGAAACATCTGCGCTGACATCCGCCATGTTGATTCCGATATAAGCGGCCTTATCATCGCTGACTTTGTATCTTGTTGTCAGGTTCATCAGGTTCTGCAGAATCGGCTCCGCTTTCGAAATCGGGATCGCAAAGCCCATGCCCTCGACCTGTGTGGAGCTGTATTTTGCTTCGTTAATGCCGATCAGCTCACCGTTCATGTTCAGAAGGGCGCCGCCGCTGTTTCCAGGGTTGATGGCTGCATCGGTCTGGATCAGTCCCTCAGAAGTAATCGTCTCGCCGGTACTCTCATCCTGACTGGAGATCGTACGGTCTTTTGCACTGATATATCCGCTCGTCAGGGACTGGCCGGTTCCCAGTGCATTTCCGATTGCCACAACCTGATCACCGACCTCAAGGTCATCGGAATTTCCCATCACGGCAATTTTGATCTGGCTCTTTGTCTCGTCCTTGATGTCGGAAAGTTTTACTGCAACAACAGCAAGGTCATTGTCCGCATCGGTACCTTTGATCTGGCCTTCTACCGTCTCATCGTCGATAAAGCTGACGGAAAGAGACGTCGCACCGCTGACAACGTGGTTGTTTGTCGCAATCAGGAGCTCATCGTCGTTCTGTCCGACAATAACTCCGGTTCCGCTTGCAGGAACTTCCTGGCTTGTGGTTCCGAAGAATGTCTCAACTTCTTCCACCGTTGTCGTAGAAATTGCTACCAGAGACGGCATCGCACTCGATGCAACATCTTTCACGGACATCTCGCCGGTTGCTTTTACGGTATCGGAGGTATCACTGCTGTCTGCTGCCGTTGTTGTGGTGGTCGTCGGAATTGTAACTTCCTGCTTCTGCTCTGTTGCTGTACCGATCACTTTCGTACCGACTGCTGCAGTCCCAATGAAAACACCGCCTGCCACGAGTCCGAAGCACGCTGCCATGGCAAGTGTCATGCCCCATTTTTTTGCGGCTGACATTGGTTTTTTCGCTTTCTTTTTGTGATCCTGCGGCTGCGGAACGGCAGAAAACTGTGGTTTTTCCTGCTTCGGAGCACTCTGTGTCTGTGACTGGTACTGATAATGTTCTGTCTTTGCAGAAGATGTCCGCTCTGCCTTTGCCTCCGACGGGTCCGGTTCTCCGGTGTAGGAAGCGCTGTTATTCTCCTCGCCGGTCTTTCCGCTGATTTTCGGATTCACCCAGCTGTAGGTTGTCGTTTTCTTTTCTTCCGCCTTCGGCGCTTCTGCGGTTTCCTGCGGTTTTTCCGTCTCTGCCGCACTCTGCTCTGCTGTCGTTTCTGCTTTTACTTCTTCTGTATGCTCTGCAGCTTTGGTTTTCTCTGCTGCCTCACCATTTATTTCTTCTTTTTTGAATTCTTCACTCATGGCTGATCCCTCTTTCTCTTTTCTATCTCAGGCACCAATACACAGTGCTCTTATTTCTTTCTTCATTTTCTACTGCCTATTGTACGTTAGAATTGTGTTGAAACTGTGATAATTTTGAAAAAAGAGGAATTTTATGCTGCGGTTTTTATTCTACCGTAACCGATTTCGCCAAGTTTCTCGGTTTATCCACATCGAGGCCTCTGCCGATCGATACGTAGTAGCCAAAGAGCTGCAGCGGAATGATCGCCAGGGAGTTTGCAAAAATCGGATTTGTCTCCGGCAGGTAAACTACGTAGTCGGCTACTTTTTCCACTTCTGTATTGCCAACGGTCGTTACCGCCATGACAAACGCGCCTCGTGTCTTCACTTCCTGAATATTGCTGATCATTTTCTTGTAGAGCTCCGGCTGGGTCAGCACGGCTACGACAAGGCGTCCGTCCTCAATCAGGGAAATGGTTCCGTGTTTCAGCTCACCGGCTGCATACGCCTCGGAGTGGATGTAGGAAATCTCTTTCAGCTTCAGGGAGCCCTCCATCGAGATTGCATAGTCGATGCCGCGTCCGATGAAAAAGACGTGTTCTGCCGCAAGATAACGGTTGGCAAAACGCTGTACGTTCTCCTTGTGGGACAGCAGCAGGGAAATCTGCTCCGGCAGGCGCTCAAGGCTCTGGATCATCGCATCGAAGTCATTCTGTGAAACGGTTCCGCGTACTTTGGCAAACTTCATCGCCAGAAGGTACTGCGCGATAAGCTGTGTGCTGTACGCTTTCGTTGTCGCAACAGCGATCTCCGGACCGGCCCAGGTATACATGACATTGTCTGCCTCTCTTGCAATCGAACTTCCAACTACGTTTACGATGCCAAGGGTACGCACGCCCTTTTCTTTTGCAAGGCGGAGAGCCGCGAGGGTATCGGCCGTCTCACCCGACTGGCTGACGATGACCACGAGCGTATTTTCCTGCAGAATCGGATCACGGTAGCGGAATTCGCTTGCCAGATCTACCTCAACCGGGATTCTTGCCAGCTTTTCGAAGACGTATTTTGCGGTTACACCGGTGTGGTATGCAGAACCGCAGGCAACGATAAAGATTTTGCGGATCGCGCGGATCTCCTCATCGGTCATGCCGAGTTCTTCGATCACAACATCACCGTTCTTAATACGCGGCGTCAGGGTATCTTTTACGGCTTTTGGCTGCTCATGCATCTCTTTCAGCATGAAATGCTCATAGCCGCCTTTTTCTGCCGCATTCATATCCCAGTCGATGTGGGTTGCCTCTTTCTCCAGCTCCTCCTCGTCAATATTGTAGAAGTGAAGGCCATCGCGGGTCAGTTTCACGATCTCCTCATTTTCCAGAAAATAGACATCTCTTGTATATTTCAGGACAGCCGGAACATCGGATGCAATCAGGTTTCCGCTCTTACTTGTACCAACGATCAGCGGGCTGTCTTTACGGACCGCATACACCTCATCCGGATGGTCGCGGAACAGGATACCCAGTGCATACGATCCCTCCATGCGGTGCATAACCTTTGTGATCGTTGCAAGCGGATCGCCGTTATAATAGTAATCCAGCATATGGGCAATTACCTCGGTATCTGTCTCCGAAAGGAACTCATATCCTTTGGACATCAGTTTTTTCTTTAATTTCAGATAATTCTCAATAATTCCATTGTGTACAACGACAATCGAGTGGTCTTTATTGAAATGCGGATGTGCATTCAGATCGGAAGGTGCCCCATGCGTTGCCCATCTCGTATGTCCGATTCCTACGGTACCCGGAAGTGTCGCTCCATTTTGTGTCATTTCCTCAAGCACCTTCAGACGGCCCATTGCTTTCTGCATCTGAATTTTGTTTCCATCGTATACAGCAATTCCGGCCGAATCGTATCCGCGGTACTCCAGCTTTGACAATCCGTCCAGCAGCACCGGGGCAGCCTGGCAGGTTCCAATATATCCAACAATTCCACACATAGATTTTTTCCTCCTAACAGCAAAAGGCGGCACCCTTGTTCTGTTTTCAGGTTATGCCGCCTTCTAATTTCTTGTTCTTTACTTTTTTACCACGCTGCTCCGTTCTCTGTCAACCTTATGGAGCATTTCGTATTTACTTACAAAATCTTTTTATTTTTGTTTTTTACTTTCACTTATCTTCTATTTCGTTTTTTTCTTATCTTTCCGTGATATTCCCACCACGTTTTGTTTGAGGTACACCAGCGGATCACACCGTCCGGAAGGCTTTTGTATCGTTTTCCGAGGAAGTATCCCACATATTTGAATCCGCTTTGAAAAAATAACGTGACGAGCAGCCACGGCTTATGAATTTTGCAGACGTAGGATGCCGATTTTTTCACCATACGGATTCCCTCACCCTCAGACGGATACGCATCAAAGATCTCCGGATGCTGTGCCTGGGATACACCGAGGTCGAAATTGCGGTGAAGCTGTGCCAGACAACCGTAATTGTGGGAATGTACCACCTTCGCATCTGCCGCATAGGCAATCGCATAGCCCGCCTGCACAAGATGCCCGGCATAGATCATATCTTCGTTAAACAAGGTGCTTTCTACAAATCCACCCAGCTCTTCATATGTCCTGCGGTCATACATTGCACAGACATTGGAGCAGAAAAAAGTCTTAACACCAAGTTTTGGCAGATCACCGGCATCCTTGATATCACTCTCCTCCGGATAGTTAAAGCCTCTCGTAAACCGTTCCAGTGTACGGCAGTCATCCCGCGGAAGCTGCCGCGCATAGGCCGCCTTCACATGCGGCAGTGAAAATTTTTCCACCAGATGTTCCACGCACGCATTGTCGTACGGCATGGCATCCTGGGTCATAAAAAGCAGAAGATCCGCATCCGAACTTTCTGCCATCGCCCTTCTCGTTCCGCCGTGGTCAAATTCGCTTGGCCGGATATGCTCTACCATAATTTTATCCGATAACTGCTCCCACGCCGGGTTCCAGAACTTTTTCCCTGTGTTTACAACCCGGATCGACCGGATCGGGTAAGTCTGTTCCAAAAGGCGGGGCAGAAGCTCTGCGAACTCCTGCCCTGGTTTATACGTTGGTATCATAACATCAACGGTATAGAATTTCATGTCTGGTTTTCTCCCTCGTATTTAGTCGCCTGCGATCACCGAATCTGCCTCTGCACCAGGCCCCTGGTTCAGCACATAGCCGATCATATCTTCATCGTAACCGCTCTTTCTTGCAATGTAGTCGCTGTACTCTGTAACAGCCGCAGACGGTTCATACGAAAGACCCGGATACAGATATTCATGCAGCTCTCTTACATTGAACTCCAGCGTAACCGGAATTACAACATCCTCACCAATGGCATTCACTACATTTTCACCATAGCAGAGCTGGAACGGATAGGCATAGGAGGTTCCCATCGTATACGTTACCGCATGCATACCAAGTTCCAGGATTTCATTCTTGGTAAGACTGGTGCTGACATTTCCCATCACCTTGTCCAGAATTTCCGGAATCTTGGTCGGATTCTGTTTCAGCTTCTGTACCATAAGATTGATAACAATTCGCTGACGGCTGGTACGTTTTGCATCATCACCGCCGCCATAACGGATCCGCGCATAGGAGGTAGCAAGCGCACCGCTGACATGACGTACTTCGCTGTAATCATCCCCAAGGTCCTCATCATACGGAATAGCTTCATACTCTACGCCCTGTGCTTCCGATACCTCTCTGTTGTAGTTGTTTGCATGAACACACTCTGCATTTGTCATCTCGATGTCGAGACCGCCCAGGACATCAATCGCATCGGCGAGTGCCTTGAAGTTTACGGTAACGTAATCGGTCAGTGCAAAGTCAAGGTTTGTATTCAGCATGGAGAGCATACTCTCCGGGCCGCCGCGGTTGTATGCGGAATTGGCTTTGTCAAACTCATAATATTCATCGGTATATTTCGCCATATTCATCCAGGTGTCACGCATAATCGACACCATACGGATTTCCTGCTTGTCATGATCAATACAACAGAGAATAATCGTGTCACTGTTCATGCTTTCTGCCAGCTCGGAGCCTTCCACACCTCTGGCATCCACGCCGACCAGCGCGATGACCTGTGTACCGGACATCTGTGAGAGATCGGTATTTGCCTTTACTTCACTGTTGATCTGAATCTGGGAGCTGTCCAGCGTATCCTGATTCATCTTATCCATCGAACGGTTGATCCATGCGTAGACGAACAGAATTCCGGAAAGAATCAGCAGAACGGTGATTTCAATTCCGAAAATTATTTTTCTGCGGCGCATTTTTTTGTATTTTCTGCTCTTTTTGTAATTCTTCTTCGACATCTCTTTTCCCCTTATCTTTTAGTAAGCGTTTTTATTCACAAATCCTTTGAAAAAGGTCAGGAACAGAATTTTAAAATCAAGTCCCAGCGTCCAGTTTTCAATATAATACAGATCACAGTCAATACGCTTGCGGATAGAAGTATCCCCCCGGTATCCATTCACCTGCGCCCATCCCGTAAGACCGGGACGAACCTGATGTTTTACCATATAACGCGGGATCTCCTCCCGGAATTTTTCCACAAAGAAAGGTCGCTCCGGCCTCGGTCCGACCAGGCTCATATCTCCTTTTAAGATGTTAAAGAGCTGTGGAAGCTCATCAATGCTGGTATGGCGCATGAATTTTCCAAATCCCGTCACACGCGGGTCATTCTTCACGGTCCATGCCTTCTTTTCTTTCTCCTCCGTCTGAACTTCCATCGAACGGAACTTGTACATTTCAAACGGTTTGTTGTGCAGTCCGACGCGTGTCTGACGGTAGATCAGCGGACCCGGTGAGGTCAGCTTGATCATGATGCAGGAAAACAGCATCACCGGTGAGAACAGAATGATCGCCACGAGCGCGCCGAAAATATCCACAATCCGTTTCAGCATCGCGTTGAACGTGTTGGAAAGCGGCACATAGCGGATATTGACGACAGGAAGTCCCTGCAGGTCTTCTGTGTACGGCTTTGTCGGAATGATGTTGTGGTAATCCGGCACAAACTGGGTATGTACGCCGGATTTTTCACACATGGCAACGATCTCCTCCAGGCGGAAGTATTCGTTCAGTCCAAGGGTAATGGCAATTTCATCCAGTTTGTTTTCCGGCAGAATGACTGAAAGATTGTTGATTCTTCCAAGAACCTTGATACCGCGGTACATCGTTCCCGCTTTGACATGGTCATCGAGGATTCCGCGGACGAGATAGCCCCACTCCGGGTTTGCAATGATCCGGTCAATGTATTCCTCGGTCGCACGGCTGTAGCCGACCATCAGAATCTGCTTCTGGTTGCGGCCGTGTTTCCACATATTGCTTAAGATATAGTGGATCAGATTTCTTACGATCGTTTCCAGTGTCACATTCAGCACAAAGAAGATGCAGAGCATACCACGGGAAAAGTGAACCTGGCGCACCATGTAAAGGCTGGCCAGCCAGACCAGAAATCCAACCGTATTCGCTTTTAAGATATTGGCAAATTCCAGACGTCTTCCCTGAAAACGCTTGGATGCATAGAGATTGAATGCATAGTAAAGCAGCAGATAGCCGGGCACGATATAGAGCAGTGCCATCATATACGTCGCCGGCGGCAGAATTCCCCTCTCCGGATGATTATTCATAACGCCCAGCCGCACATAGCAGTACCAGGACAGTACATAGGAAAGTGCGAGCACCAGGGCATCGATCAGAACGTGCATCCGGTCAAAATATTTCTGATTATCGTTGATCAAATTCGTTCACCTTATCTGTTTTTTTCGGGATTTAAAAATTCCCTACCCCTAACTATACAATAAGTTCCAAAAAAGAGCAATCATATTTTTCTAACATTCTTCTTATTTCCGTAAACTTTTTAACTTTTTCGTAATCTTTTGAAAGAATCCTTATGCCCTCTCCAGAAATCTCCGGAACACATTGATAAAAAGCTCCCATTCGATGACAAAATACGTGCCGAGGCGCTTCCACTCGAAACGGATCTTTTTTGCTCTGTTTTCCGGCTTCCGGCAGATGAAAAAACCATTCTTGATTCCTGCCAGATATTCTTTTCCGTATCCCTTCGATGCAAAAAAGACCAGTTTTGCCGAAAAACCGAGGATAAAGGCCGGCAGGTTAAGCAAAATCTGTAAAACCGGCATATTTTTATAGATCAGATAAATATTGTTCCTGGAAGAATAACGGATTTTAAAGAGGTTATACCGGGAGCCGCTCGTTCCGCTTCCGACGTGGTAAACCTTCGCGGACGGCTCATACCAGTTCTCGTAGCCCAAAAGCCGCGCACGATAGCCGATGTCGGTATCTTCCAGATAAGCGAAATGTTCTTCGTCAAAAAGTCCGGTCTTTTCCAGAAATTCCCGGCGGTAGATCGCTGCTCCGGCGCAGGCCGCAAAAATCCGGTCGGACGTTTCAAATTCACTGACCGGTTTTCCTTTTCCTCTTGCGAATGCCCATCCCAGCATATTATAGTAATTTCCCGCATCGTCGATTTTATCACGCTCCTGATAGGAAATCAGCTTTGCGCTGCATGCAAACGCATTCTTTCTTTTACAGATTCCCTCATAAAGGCGCTCGACAAAGTCCGGGAACACTTCGGTGTCGTTGTTTAAAAGGATCACATACGGCTCCTTCGACCGGCGGATGCCTTCGTTGACCGCACGGCTGAAGCCATAGTTATCATCGAGCTGGATGATTTTCGTCTCCGGGTAGTGTTCCCGCAGAAACGCACAGCTCTCATCCTGTGAACCATTGTCCACGAAATATGTGGTAAATTCCGTAAAGGTCTGCTTTGCAAGCGCTGCAAAGCACGTCTCCAGATACCGGTATCCATTATAATTTGGTATTACAACTGCTACTTTATCCATGGTTTTACTCCCCTGCCGTCGGCACGCAGTCCATAGTTCCACGATGCCAGCGTTAAATTTGGATTGTAGCAGGGATCTCCTGCCTTTAACAGCCCAATCCAGCGGCTGCGCATAAATTCGATTTCCGACTGGAAGCGGCGCACCTTCTTCTCGTCATCCTCTGCTCCCCTGGATTTCGATTCATAATGGTACAACTCTACGTGCGGATTGTATACGATTTTATAACCTGCTTTTCCAATGCGCAGGCACAGATCAACATCATTGAAAGCGACGGACAGTTCTTCTTCAAAGCCGCCGACCTCCTCAAAGACCTCTTTTTTCATCATCATGCACGCTGCTGTCACCGCACTCACATTCATCTGGAGCGATGCCTTATGCAGATAGCCGCTTCTTCCGCGCGCCAGTCCTAAAAAGGCGTGGCCCGCAATGCCGCCTATCCCGATGATAATGCCGGCATGCTGCACCGTGTTGTCCGGATAATACAGCTTCGCGCCGACCGCCCCGATCTGCGGTCTCTGCAGATTGGACACCATCTTTTCCATAAAATCGGGTGTGATGATTTCCATATCGTTATTGAGAAACAGGAGATACTCTCCCTTTGCCTCTTTGACGCCGAAATTATTGATCGCAGAATAGTTAAAGCCCTGTTTTGGATACTTCAGGACACGGATGCCCTGTGCTTCGAGTTCTTTGTAATAGGAAAACGTTGCTTCCTCAGTGCTGTTGTTCTCAATAATCAGAATCTCATAGGATGGATACATGCACTTCTTCTTAATGGATTCCAGACAGGTGCGTAACGTATCGGCCTGATCCTTGTTCGGGATCAGAATCGAAACCAGAGGCGTTCCCCGCAGTTTATAATCTACATCGTAGAAGCCATAATCCGAACGCAGTGTGACGGTTCCCTCTTCGCCGCAGCGCGCAAGGTTTCCCTCAATTGCCTTTTTTCCGGCCTCATACGCGTACAGCTTGCTTGCCGGATTGTCTGCGGTGGAAGCGCTGTGGACCCTCCAGTGATATAAAACCCTCGGAATGTGTACAATTTTTCCCGCCATTTCCGTGCAGCGGAAGATATAATCATAATCCTGCGCCCCATTGTATTCCGGACGAAGGCCGCCGGTTTTCTCCGCAATCTCCCGCCGTACAACGAAGAAATGGCAGATATAATTGTTTGACCGCAGCAGATCCAGATTGAAATCCGGTTTGAAATGCGGCTGGAAATACTCGGACAGATCGGTCCGTACCTTGTCCTCATCGGTATAAAAAGCATCGATGGACGGATCTTTTTCCAGACGGATGGCAATTTCAAAGAGTGCATCCGGCGCAAGCAGATCGTCGTGATCCATAAAACCGACGAAATTTCCCGCTGCTGCGGCAAGCGCTGCATTTGTATTCTCTGCAATGCCGATATTTTCCGGAATCGGAACGTTCTTTACACGCGGATCTTTTCCGGTATACTCTTTCAGGATGCGCGCCATCGTCTCGTCCTCCGGGCTGGCATTTCCGATCACCAGTTCCCAGTTTTCATAACTCTGTTTTTCCAGGGATTCGATCATCTGACGCAGAAAAATTTCCGGCGTACGGTAAGCCGGAACAACAACGCTGATCTTCGGACAATAAGAAAATTTATGATTTTTCTGACGCGCCAGGTCCTCCTCTTTTGCGCAGTACTGCTCCCGCCACGGTCCGTACGGAACCTCCTCCGGCTCCATCCGCTCCGAAAGACGGATCAGGAATTCCTTTGGCCCATAATGTTTCAGGTAACGCAGTCCCTTCTGTATGTTGTAAGGTTTCAATTTCCGTATAAAACGGAGCCATTTCATATCTGACACTTTTTTTAACTCCTTGGGGTTTTTGTTTTTCAGGTTTTTTGTTTTTTCCGTATGAACTCGTTCGCATTATACTCTATTTTACTGCATTTTGCAAATCCCGACTGAAAATATTAAGAAATTATGTATTTCTTCCCTGTTCGATTTATGTTATAATCTCATCTTTGACTGTTGATTATAGCTATTCTCTTAATTAACGCAAATTCCAGATGCATGGAACCACCCTTTGCAATCATTCGTACTTATTGTTTCTAAGGCCGCTTTTACAGCCTCAGGTAGTTCAGCAGCAACACGGACTTTCCTCTTTCTGAGAAAGGATTTCATTTTTGACCACATTTTTTCAATAAGGTTCAAATCTGGACTGTATGGTGGCAAATATAGATAGGAGATCCCCGCCTTGTCTAAAAGCTCCGTCACTATTTTGACATGATGAGAACGCATGTTATCCATGATTACAACATCGTCTTTCTCAAGGCTCGGTATCAATTGTTTTCCCATATATTCACAAAATCGCTGTGCAGTTATTCCACCTTGGTACGTAGTATATACCAGACTGACGTTAAGCCGGATGGATGACAAAACAGTTGTTCCGGCAGGCGTGTTGATCGGGGTAGCATCCATGGCACGTTTCCCATGTACTGCATGTGCATAGTGTCTTGTGAGGTTTGTATTAA
>ERZ838399.2331-NODE-2331-length-14577-cov-10.477207_pt1 | contig 14577 bp, 7 predicted proteins | sample MGYA00519683_ERZ838399 | MGnify/ENA primary metagenome ERZ838399 (study PRJEB31850, sample SAMEA3708833) | human gut metagenome | biome: human gut; feature: human-associated habitat; material: faeces | place: China | collected 2014 ...
GGTAAGGGCAAGAATGCAGGACCCGCAGGCCATTACAGGAAAAGACATTGATTATCAATATGTATCTAGTGGGGCTGTTCTTAAACTGCTGAAGGCTCAGAAACCATATAAATGGATTAAAAGTTTTTTTGAAAAGAATAATTACATGCTTCAAGAAGATTCTGTTTTCAGCAGGGAGAAGTTGGAAGAACAGGTAAGATCCTTAAACTGTGCCCAAAAAGAGAATCAGATAGTACCAGAAAATGCTTATGTAAGTTTTAATAACTCAGAATTCACTATTGTGCCGGAAACGGAAGGAAATGAATTAAATACCAAAGAAGCTTATCAGATGATCAGCGGTGCAATTGATAATGAGGCGACAGAGGTAGATCTGGAGAGTAATCCAAAGGCTTATAAGAAAGCAGATGTAACAAGGGATAGTGCAGAACTTCAGGATATAGTAAATGCGTATAATAACCTGGCAAAAGCAAACATCACGTATACATTTGGAGATGAAACGGTAACACTCGATGGAAATACTATTAAAGACTGGCTGCAGTTTGACGAGAAAGGGCAGCTGCTCCAGGATGATGGAGCCTTCAGGCAGCATGTAGTGGACTATGTGGCACAGCTTGCAGCGGATCATGATACGGTAGGCACTGAAAGACAATTTCAGACCACAAGCGGAAGGACTGTATATGTATATGGTTCGGCCTATGGATGGAAAATTGATCAGGATGTGGAAGTAGCACAGCTCATGCAGGAAATCCAGTCGGGAACTCAGACAACCAGAGAACCAGTATATGACATGAGAGCAAATGCACATGGAACCAACGATCTTGGAAATACATATATAGAGGTAGATCTTACAGAGCAGTATATGTGGTATTATCAGAACGGAAATATTATTTTTCAATCAGACATTGTATCCGGACTTCCAAGTGATCCTGATAGAAAAACACCTCCAGGAATATTTACACTGTATTCCAAAAGCAGTCCAGCTGTATTAAGAGGAGCAATGACAGCGAATGGAACGTATTCTTATGAACAGCCAGTAACATATTGGATGCCATTTAATGGAGGTATTGGCTTTCATGATGCAGACTGGCAGCCATATTTTGGAGGAGACAGGTACCTTACAGGTGGTTCTCATGGATGCATAAATCTTCCACCAGAAAATGCAAGACAGCTTTACAGTCTTATTCAGTATGATGTTCCAATAGTATGTTTTTATTAATTGAGTATATGAAAATGGACAGACAGGAGCCAGCCAGTAACATGGTCTATGGCTCCTGTTTGTGCGTTGCAAAGCAAGATTTTATAGAAAAATTGCTGCTTTTTTTCAGTAAAATGGAAAAATGAAAATTATAACAAAATAAGAACAGTATGGACTGAAAAAGACGAAATGTAAAAAAATGTTGATTTTGGGAAAAGCGAAAAAAGTGCAGAGTGTGTACTGCGTTGAGGGTTGAAAAATCCAGGTTTTACAAGGGCTTTCGGAATTGAATTTTTTCGTTCCTGGGTGTGCGGTTTATCTCGGTCAACGACCATTATGACAGTGACACAAAAGAAGGAACTGCCGGAGACTGGGATGTTGTGTTCAAGAACTTCCTTTATGACCTATACAGTAAAGACCTGTCTAAAAAGACAACAGCCGCTAAAAGGTCAAAGGCCAGAAAGGGTGAGTATTTAGGAAAGGCACCGATTGGGTATGTGCGGTCTAAGGAGAGAAAGAACCAGCTTGAGATCGAGCCGGAAGGGGCGAAGATTGTGCGGTTCATTTTTGATATGGCGCTGTCGGGGCATACCATACCGGAGATCGTGAAGATGCTCAACCAGTCGGGGATACCGACACCGGGAACGCTTACAGAGAAAAATAATAAAGGTAAGCAGATGATGGTGCGGAAAAATACAACGGTGATCTGTTGGCAGTATAACATGGTGTGGGGGATTTTAAAGAACAGGGTATATACAGGAGCGTGTGTCAATTTCAAACGGAGCAAGACAGCACCATGCGGTATCCACACAAAAAAGAATGAATTGGAAGAACAGGTCATTGTGCCGGACTGCCATGAGGCGATAGTAACAGAGGAAGAATATGAGCAGGCATTTGAACAGTGCCGCATAATGAAGGAAAAACGAAATAAGAAATACAATCAGCATCGCCCCAGAAGAACTGTTTTGAGTGGATTTTGCGTGTGCGGATACTGTAACCGGACTATGCACTATGAATACCGAAAGAGCTTGCCGGACATCTTTTACTGCCAGACAACCAGATATGCGGATGTGCCAGTGGATGAAAACACCTGTGACTGCCGGCAGTATGAAGTTGACAGGATCAATGCCGCTGTGCTGAAAGCCATAAAGCAGATCGGGGAACTGGCAGAGAGAAAATATTGTATCGTAAAGCGTGATAACAGTGGTCAAAAGGAGGCTGCTACAAAGCTGGAACGGGAAATCGGCCAGCTCCGGCAGAGAATTTTACAAAAGAAAACAGAAAAGCAGGACTGCTATGAACGGTATATCATGGAGGAAGCTGATCGGAATCAGTATCTGGCTGTAAAGCAAGCCTGTGATGCAGAGATTAAAGCGGCAGAAAAGAAGATCGCTGAATTGAGCAAAGAGATGACGATGCAGGCAAAGGTGGATGATGAACAGCTGAAAGAGCTTGAAAATATTTCTTTGCTTGCAAGAGAAACGGCGCTGACGAAAGAAATGGTTAGGGCGATGGTAAAGGAAGTGAGAGTGTATCGGGATGACCGGTATGAGATTAAGTGGAATTTTAAAAATTGCATATTGAATGGTTGATGTGAGTGTCGGACAACTTCTCATGGTGTCCGGCACCTTCTCTATTTTCTGTTATATAAAAATAGGATATAATCAAACATATGTCTTAAATCTATAAAGAGGTGGGATTGTATGAAACCCGGAGACACAGCTTTGGTTTCAGACTATAGTGAGGTAAAAGTAATTGGAGTCGGATCAGATACAGTTGATTATGCATTGATAGGATTGTGTGGCAGGAGAGATATTGTTGTTTCTTAGGATTATGGTATTGCAGCTATGGCATTGGGAAAGGGAGCATATGCGATTCTATATTCAAATTAAGAAAAAACAGATATGTTGTAAAATATAGCAAATATTTTGTGGAATAATTTGTAAAAAGAAAAGAAGTACTGTATAATAATAGACATAAATTATGAGAAAAGTATAAAATAGACTGGAAAGCTGGGAACACGAATGAAGAAAATTGCCCGAGAAAATATTTATCTATCTGGTTATAGTTCGGCAGAGCGATTTTGTCAGGAATATCGCATGCCTTTTGAAGGCTTTACCGAATTACAGATGTTTATTTTGCAGAAAAAGCAATTTTGGGAGGATGGGCAGAACTTGATTATTAAGGGGATGCCAGGCTCGGGTAAAACGCTGTTAACAGAGATTGCATATTTGTCTATACCGCAAAAAAGAGCGGATGTATGTAGAAAGCTGCTGTATCTATTACCGTATCGCGCTTTGCTGAATGAAAAGTATGACTATTTTTTGAAAAGATATGATCGAATGTATTATAGGATATATCGCTCTTCCAGTGACTATTCTGACAATGATGAAAAAATCATAGAGGGTGATTGCGATATTGCGATTATGATTTATGAGAAATTGGACAATGCGCTGCGGGTGTTTTCTGATGGAACTCAGATTTTTTACAATTATGATTTGATTGTAATGGATGAGTTTTCGTTGATTTCTTCTTTAGAGAGAGGGAGTATTGTCAACAACATTTTGTGGCGCTATGCTGAACTTCCAGAGAGTGAGGGCGACAGAAAAAAAGCTCGAATCATTGCGTTGACCGTGCCAGAGTGCAGAACTGCGGAATATAATCAATTGGGCTTTTTAACGGTGTCAAATGATACCAGGCCAGTAAAGCTATACGAGGCGATTGTTCAAGCAGATGGCGGCCTGGTTATTCCCAGGGATGCAGGAGAAAACTGGCCGATTGCTTATGAGAAGCTGACGACTGCCGTATTTTCGGATCGAAAGCAGGAAGCAGATAATAGAGAGGAAATGAGTGCGGAACAGGAATTTGAGTATTATGAAAATAAGGAGCTGCTGCCTTATCTTATAAAGGCTCATCGAAAGAAGAATCATCATATCATTATTTTTTGTAGCAGCAGAGAAAATTCTAGGAATTTATGTGTAAGCATTTCTAAAATGATAAGGAAAAGCAATATGTCTCATGGCGATTGGAGTGAGCGCCTGACTTCGATTCAAAAGAATATGGGCGATAATTCGTATGGATGTATTGATAACAAAATGATTGCGTCGGCTCGCTACGGTGTGACCTATCACAACTCAGACCTTCCTGCCGAGCTGCGGCGGGAAATAGAAAAGGAATTTTGTAAACCAAAAGACAGCAGGATCGATATTATTGTTTCTACTGAGACATTGGCATATGGTATTAATTGCTCTGCGGATGTAGTCATCATTTATGAGAGAATCAAGCCTACGACAGAAGAAGATTTTCCTAATTTTAAATATGGCAGCGATTTGTATATGCGGTATTTGAACTCAGTGGAATATCAGAACTTTGTCGGAAGAGCGGGCCGTCTTGGATATGGAGAAAATCAGAATGAGCGTTGTGGGTACGCATATTTGTTTTCAAAAGATTATTTTGGAACAAAAAGGGTACGCATGAGCTATTATTCTGATAGCGGCAGAAGATTTCGGTCCTGCCGACAGCTATTTGCGATGAAGCTGTGGTGCAGACCGGTAGCTACAACAGCTGCCGTTTTTGACCAGATACCAATTAATTCGAAGTGTGGATTTGTACGTGGGGATCTGATAGATGCGATCAAAGCTCTTTCTGGGAAAAGATATTTGGCTCAGGAAGAAAAAATTGTTCCGATGCTGATTAACGAAATGAAACGATTACAGCTCATAGAGGATAAGGAGGGAGAATATATACTTACACGTATCGGTGAGGCGGTTCATGGAGCGCATATTCCGCATGAGGTGCTGTGTGGACTGGGGCAGATTATGGATGACATCTTCCACAATGGCTTTTCTCAGTTTTTTTTGCTGTTTCGGATCTGTGAATTTGTCCGTAATGCAAATCTATGTTATATTAATAGAAAATCGGAATATTTAGCAGAGTTTAGTGAAAATATTTCGGGTTTCCTGGGAGAAATGCAGGAGAAGCATGAGAAAAATGTAAGGCATAAAAAGACATTATGGAATTTTGCGGAATTGGTAAGAAACAAGATTGATGTTTTGGACTGTAATCAAAATGGATATGCGTATATCAGCGAGGAGCTCTCAAATAGTCTGCATCAATTCCAGAATGCGGCTATTCTCTATTTGTGGACGGAGGGATGTTCGATTGAGGAAATTAACAAAGAATATAGACTGCATGCCAGATTTGGAGCAATTAATAATTTAGCCAGAAATGTAGCACATATTTTTGATTGTTTAATTAAATGCCTCAATTCGTATGTGGAGGGGGATGCGTTTGCCAAACAGGCCTTTGAAGTAAAAATGATGGTAAGATTTGGTATGCCGTATTGCTGCGTGGAAGCACTGAACTTTCGGATGGAACCGTCTGTCAGACCGGAGATCTGTGAACTGATTGCGAAGATGGGATCAGAAAAGAGCGCCGAAATTATCAGAAAAGAAGTGAAACTCAATAGTATAAACGATAGTTCATCTTTGACGCAGATTAAAGCGTTGCGGGTAGCAATAAGGCGATGGCTGAAGGAGGAAGGGAATGGGTGAAGCGAAGGAAAAAAACGGTTTGACGATAAAGAAATTATCAGATTTGAAAACAAACTATGGCATTAATGAAAAAGTAATTGAATGTCTGAAAGAAAAGCATAGAATTCAGGGAGCCGGGGCAGAATTTCTGACAGAATTGCAAAAGGAAGTTTTTTCAAATCCATTTTTTTGGGATGATTCTAAAAATTTACTTATAAAAGGCCAGACTTCATCGGGAAAGACTCTTTTGGCTCAGATTGCTACGGCCTATTTTTGCGGAAAAGAAATGGATATATCAGGAACCGCGAGAAGAAAAACGATTTATTTAGTCCCCTTGCGGGCCATGGTGAACGAAAAAAGGGAGGAATTTAAGGAACTCTTTTTTAAAACATTGGAGTGGCGGGTATATGCCTCCTCCTCAGATTATCAAGATCATGATGAGGACATTACGGAGTCCAATTTTGAAGTGGCGATTATTGTATATGAGAAGTTTTTTGCCTTGCTGGCACAAGACAATCAATTTATCAAAGATTGTGGCTTGATCGTGGTGGATGAATTGCAGATGATGAACGATGTCAGCAGAGGGCCAAAGCTGGAAATTGCATTAACAAAAGTATCCGATATTAATCCGGCATGCAAGATACTGGGACTGACGACTACGCAGTGTGATATTAGCCAAATAAGAACCTGGTTGGGAGCAGAACAGATTATTAATTACAATCGTCCTAAAATGCTGAGAGAATATGTCGTTTGGCCGGGAGCGGCGGGAGACTGTTTCTACTACCGCATGCGGGAGGAGCAGGCGGATGGGACAGCCAGTGAGCCTATTGATAGGGAAAAAGAACGAAAAATAGATCTCGATGGACATAACATTGAGGTCTATGTAAAAGAGAAGCACATTGAAGAAAAGATGATCCCGGGGCTCATTCGATATGTAAGAAAGGGCAGAGAGGATGCGCCGCCTAAAATCATCGTCTTTATAAATAACAGGGAGAATACGAAAGCAATAGCAATGGAGATATGCAATGCTCTTTCACCCAGAGAAAATTTTCAATGTGATCTGGAGGATGAACGAATCCAGAGCTTTGTTTTGTCAGAGGACGAATATGCAGAGGAGATGATAGAGAAAACTTTGCCTTACGGCGTAGCCTTTCATCATGGAGGTTTTTCGTGGGCTTTGAGAGAGTTTGTGGAGGAAGAGTTTCGTAAACCTCAGGGGATGATTAACATTGTTGTTGCCACAGAAACTCTGGCAATTGGTGTAAACATGCCGGCAGATGTCGTTATCCTGGCAGGGATAACTTTGCCTCGTATGAATCGAAACAAAAATGAAATGCGTTCTTATGAATATAAAAATTATGTCGGCAGGGCTGGCCGTTTGGGAAACAGCGCAGATCCGGCTGGCAGAAGCTATTTATTGGCGCCATCCGAAGCAAAAGCAGATGATTATTGGACCCGTTATGTGGAGGCGTCTGAAGTGAAGATTTCCTCTGCGCTTCGTACCATGTCACAAAAAGAACAGATTCCGTTTTTGTTTAATCTTATAGGAGGCAGTGACGCGTTTACGGTTGATGAGTTCAATTCGCGCATTCAGAAGACCTTGGCTTATTTCGGAGAAAAGGATAAAGAAAAGCTGCCAGGCCATATTTTTACTGAAGAGCTGGAAAGATATGGACTGATTGAAGAACAGTTTGGAAAAAATGGAACTTATGAGAGAAGCCGTACAGGAGGCGATCTGGTTTCCTATGCGTTGAGTCTGGATACGGTTGAAATCATAGGGTCCACCTGTGAGGAGTTGTCAAAGGCCTTTCAGGAGGAATTTGAGGGAAAGACTATTGGAAGAAAAGAGGCGCTCCATTTTATGGAACGTCATTATCTGGATATTCTATTTTATCTTTCCGGGGCCTCGGAGATGATGAATGTTTTTGTGCATAATCGTGACGAAATTGTGTTTACAAGAAAAGCATTAGAGTATGTCAGAAAAAGGCAGGATGGACTGCTTAAAAATTTCCCTTTGCAAAAAATTTTAGATGCCACCTTTGTGCAGAAAAAACCGATGCCAAATCCGAGTAAAAGTTTCGCGATAAAGCGAGCTATCTGTATGCGCGAGTGGATGAAAGGGAAATCTGTGCGTGAGATTAGAGAAGAGACAGGGCTCTCTTACATTAATTTAGGGGATTTAGATCGGTTAAGTGATGTATTTGCATATATCTGGGAGGCGATGGTGCGTGTGCTTCTTGCCTATGGAGAGATGGAGGAGCTGGCAGCATATCGGGTTATGCTGATTCGTTTGGCAGGGCGAATAAAGTACGGGGTGGAACAAGATTTGGTAATATTAGCGAGCCGCCATGTGCAGTATGTGACTAGAAGCCAGCTGCTTGATCTTAGGAATGAGGCTATCGCAAGAAATTTGTCTCCGGAGCAGTATGTGCGGGATCCACGGTATGAAAGAGTGCAAAAGGCGTTGCGTTTGCAGCAGTTCAGAGATCTTGCGAAAGAGCTGAATGAACACTATCAGAGCCAGGCATTTGGTGCAAATATTGTCATTGAGGCTGAAAAATTAAGACGTGAGGATATGATTGATGCAGATGCAAGTTCGGTCGTAAAAGATATATATGAGAAAAATACGGTAGAGCTTCGACAGCTTTTACAGCTCTTTCAGATTCCAGATTGTGATATAAATGCAGAGATGAAAAGGCAGGGGAACTGTGAATTTATTCTGCTTTCTCATCATGGTAGGAAGATGAAAATTATTTACATAAATACGGAAGGAGTTGTGAACAGAGATATTTTCATTTCGCTTGTGAAAATGTATTCACTGCGGTCGGATGATGCTATGTCTTATTTATTTCTGGCGAAAGGAGGTTTTCAAAGAGAAGAACTGGAAAGCGACAAAGAGCAGAGGTATGTTTTTGCTTCAACAACCTCATTTGCAAAGCTTTATTTACTCAGTTTGAAAAAAAGTAGTTCACTGTTGCCGTTTTACCGTGCGCTGTATTATGGGTATTACTTTATTCCCGACAGTGATTTTGAATTAAATGCTTACATAGGAAACTTTATTTCGGAGATTCCCGCAATTGTTCAAAGTGAAGGGCAGGAAAGAAAGGGAGGGGGAGATGCAGTTATAATGCACGTCATACAGGATAAGGTGCACTGCAGCCGGATTGTAAATGAGTTTCTTAAATGTTTGAATGATAAATTTGTGGCAAAGAGATTTCGGCCCAATTATCCGGTATGGTCAGATACCATATCTGGATTCGGAAACGTTATATTAAAGGATGACGGCTCAAGCATTCTTGTGTTTGTGGATAGTAATTTTAAGAATCAAAGATTTATTCCAATAGTGGTGCAGCAATTGACAGCATTTTTGAACAAAAAGAAAATTTTTGTTTTGTACATGGACAAACAGTCCAGAGATGAGTTCTTAGAAGCTTACCCTGCTTTTAATAATGTGCAGGATGTAACTTTAGCAGATACAGATTATAGACAAGCGGCGCAGATGGCTTATGAAGCGCTTTCAGATTATGATAAGGAGGAAAAATCATATGCATGATGTGTTTATTTCGTATGTTCAGGGACAGAAGATTGCGGAAACAATGAAAGCGGCACTAGAAAAGAGAGGACTTTCTGTGTTCATTGACAAGGAGTTGGCTATGGGAGCGCCACTTGTACTGTCACTAAATAAAGCGATGAAGGAATCCAGATCCTATTTGCTGATTATTGATAAAGAGTTTGTCACTAGACAATGGACAAACGCTGAAGCGCAGGCAGCTTTTTTGGAGGCAATGAAACAGAAAAAGCTTTTTCCACTTTTGGTAGATGAGGATGCCAAAAAGTTTTGGATAGAAGAGAATCCATTGTTTGCGAATCTTATTGGAAGGATGTGGGGAGAGTCGTCATCGGATGTGCTGGCGGAGGAGATAATGAGTATTTTGAATTAAAATTTATCGGGAGGAACGTATTTGACGCATAGGGATATATAAGAAAGGGGCTGCCGGTTAATCAATGTCAATAAGTTAAGGACATTGCAATAGACTACTGTGTAAGATTTCAAATGGCTGAGAGCAATAATTTCTGCTTTCAGCCATTTTTTCGCATAACAAAAAAAACAGTCCTATTTAACTGCATGTTTCTATGCCTTTCTTAATTTTTTTATGGTATCCTATATAGGAAGTGCAATGGTAGGCGAAGAAAATCTGGTGAATATGAACCCACGCAAATATTAAGGAGATATTCTTTTGCATATGATCCATTTAAAAAGAGTAACAATATTTAAAATCCTCTGGAAAAAATCCGGGGGATTTTTTAGATCCTATTTTGACATGAGCAGATGAAAACACCTGTGACCGCCGGGGGTATGAAGTTGACAAGATCAATACCGCTGTGCTTAAAGCCATAAAACAGATCGGGAACTGGCGGAGAAAAAATATTCTATCGTAAAGCGTGATCACAGTGGTCAAAAGGGGGCTGCTACGAAGCTGGAACGGGAAATCGGCCAGCTCCGGCAGAGGGTTTTACAAAAGAAAACAGAAAAGCAGGACTGTTATGAACGGTATATCATGGAGGAGGCTGACCGGAATCAGTATCTGGCTGTAAAGCAAGCCTGTGATGCAGAGATTGAAGCGGCAGAGAAGAAGATCGCTGAGTTGAGCAAAGAGATGGCAATGCAGGCAGAGGTGAGTAGCTGAAAGAACTTGAAAATATTTCTTTGTTTGCAAGAGAACCGGCGCTGACGAAGGAAATGGTTGAAGCAATGATAAAGGAAGTGAGAATATATCAGGATGACCGGTATGAGATTAAGTGGAAGTTTAGAAATATGTTTGATGAGTGGCTTGCCCGTGAGGACAGGTCATTTTTAGAACTATAAAAAATTGGTGGGGATGGTAGAAGGATTGTGGAAAATATGGTAAAATTGGTGGAGAAAAGGAATTATGTGGGGGAGACAAATGCAAAGTTTATACATATCGAGAGTAGTTATAAAGAATTTTAGAAATTTCATGGACGTTGATGTAAAGCTCGGACATAAACAGGTTATAATTGGGGAGAATAATATTGGAAAGACTAATTTCCTTCGGGCTTTACAGCTGATATTAGATCCGACATTATCGGACGAAGACAGAATGCTTCAAGAAACAGATTTTAATGAACAAATTAAAAATCCAATGGAAAATAAGGAAGAAATTCTTATTCAGATATATATTGATAACTATGCAGAAAACAAGACAATTCTTACAGTTTTTCAGGATGCTACAGTTCGTTCGATTGATGGAAAAGAATTACTATTGTTTACCTACCGTTTTTATCCTTATACTGATGAAAATGGAAATGTTGAATATCAATATAATATATATAAGGCGAATGATGAAACCAGAAAATTTGGTTCTTATGAGCGAAAATACTTAAATTTGAAAGTGATAAAAGCTCTGAGAGATGTAGAGGGCGAAATTAGAAATTCGCGAACATCCCCTATACAGAAGATGTTAAAAGATTACTCGATTGATAAATCAAAGTTAGAATATATCGCAAATGCTTATAAAGAAGGAAGTAAGGAAATATTAAACTTAGATGAATTGATTGATTTAACCAGTAATATAAATCATAGATTTGGGACTATTTTAGGGAATGATGAGTTTAATGTATCACTACAGGCAATGGAAATAAATCCCAGTAGAGTTCTTTCTTCTTTAAAATTACTTATGGCTCAGAGAAATACATCGGATATAAGTCTCGGAATAAATAATATTTTATATATTTCAATAGTTTTGCAAATGCTACAAGATAAGACGGTTCCGACTTTACTAAAGGCTGAAAAATATGAGGAGTTATTGTCACTAGAAGATAGTAAAATTTTAAAGCTGGCATATGAACAGACTCAGAAGGGAAATTATTTTTTAAAAAGAGATTTGTCAAATGATATGCAAACTGAATTATATCATTTTATGGATAAATACATGCCCGTATCTAAAGGAGTTACAATATTAGCGATTGAAGAACCAGAGGCCCATTTACATCCAGTTAATCAAAGATTGATTTATAAAGATGTGATTCAAAACAGTAATAATTCAGTTTTACTTACGACTCATTCAACGCATATAACATCTATTGCTCCGATTGCTTCAATTGTTCATTTACATATGGATGCTGCGGGGAGTACAGCGATACATGCAACTGCCGATATGCCTATGAAAAAAGGTGAGTTTTTAGATGTTGAAAGATATTTGGATGTAAAACGTGGAGAAATATATTTAGGGAAAGGTGTGCTTCTAGTTGAAGGAATTGCTGAAGAATATTTGATCCCAAAGTTTGCTGATTTGCTAGGAAAATCTTTAGATAAGAATGGTATAGTGATATGTAATATAAATTGTACGAATTTTACGCCGTATGTTAAGATGTTGCGGAGCTTGGATATACCATATGCAGTAATAACGGATGGAGATTTTTACTATAACGGAAAAGGTGATGAACGCATTTATCATACTATGTATGACGAAGGCAATAAAGCAACATTTGGATATTTAGGGATGGAAATTGTGGAAAGAATGGTGGATGAACTAAAGCTGAATGGCGATAATGAAATTCCTAAAGATGTAAATAAAGCTGATGACTTATATCGTTCCTTGGGTATCTTTGTTGGAACTTATACTTTTGAGGTAGATATGATGGAAAATGCAGCCAATACAGAACGGGCTGCAAAAGCTCATAAAGTGTTGGTAGATTTATTTAATGAATTAACAACAGGAGGCTCTACTCAAAAATCAAATTTCAAGAAAGAAATGGCTAACGGCGATTATTGGAAATGTCTTTCCAAAATTGAGGGTAATGGCATCGGCAAGGGAAGATTCTCTCAGAGACTTGTTTCGGTATGTATGGAAGAACATATACCCGATTATGTTCGCATGGCAATAGAGCATATTTATACGAAAGTGTCAAAAAAATGAGTTATTATACTGAAAAATTAGGACAGGTTTTGGCTGATCCTTTACAGAAAAAAGCCTATGATTCTCCGGATAGTACAGTAGTAATTGCAGGACCGGGAAGTGGAAAGACAACAATATTGACTTTAAAAATAATGAAATTGCTTAATAGTCAAATAAAGGAGCCACATGGATTAGCGTGTCTTACATTCAGTAGAGAGGCAGCACGAGAATTTGAAGATAGGTTAAAGCAACTTGGATATGAAAAAAGAAGAAATGTATTCCTTGGTACGGTTCATTCATTTTGTATATCAGAAATCCTTAGCAATTTCGCAAATTTATATGATTATGGTATTAAATTACCAATAAAAGTTTTACCAAGTAAATTAGATAAAAAGATATACGAAAGTGTCTTAAAAGATTTAGGAATAAGAAAGTTTAATAAAACGGAAGTGGATAAAGAGCGCTCTTTACATATTACCGGTATGAGTGGAATACATGTAGAATCGAATGAAACAGCATATAGAATAGCTAAAGAGTATGAGCGAAGAGTCTTAGAATCAGGATATATTGACTATGAGAGTATTATTCTATATTCAACAAAAATGTTGCAAGAGCATGGATATGTGCGTAAATGCATTAGCGCGAAGTATCCGTGGCTCGTAATTGACGAGTATCAAGATTTAGGTCGTCCTCTCCATGAAATGGTAATGTCGCTATTTACTCAAACAGAAATAAAAATTTTTGCTGTTGGCGATCCAGATCAGTCAATTTATGGATTTTCAGGTGCTATTCCAGATTATTTGATGGAATTATATAATAGGGAAGATACGATATCAGTAAAATTAGTAAATAACTATAGAAGCAATCAAGACATTATTGATGGATCAGAAACTGTATTAAATATTCCGAGAAATTATCATGCAATGACAAGAGAGGGGGAAAAAGCAGTATATCGTTTTATAACATGCCAAAATGGTTTGGAAGAACAATTTCAGTTTTTTATTGAGAAAGTAATACCTGCATGTCAGCAACAGAAAATACCTTTGGAAGAAATAGCGGTATTATTGGGAAAAAATGATGATTGCAATTCGCTTGCACTAATGTGTATGGAAAGAAACATACCATATTATATTTCAAGGCATAATTTTGAACGAACAGATTTTGTAAAATGGTTAGAAGCATGCTCAGTATGGATTAATGATAAAGGAGAAATATCATTTGATGAATTATATGCTTATTGGGAGAATATTATTGTAATGCATCGGGCAGAAAAATATTTAAGTGAAGCAGATTGCCTTAGCATGAAAAAGAGATTTCTAAATATCTTGTCCAAAAGTGTAGATGAAAAAGATAATCTTAAAGAATGGTTATATTACATGTTTTCTAATTTGAAAGTTGGGCCTTTGTTAAGAAATTCAGAAGTTTTGCCAGATGAATTAGATAATTTAAAGAAACTGTATGCAGAAGTTTCTGATGAAAAATATAAAGATTATACTACAAAGCAATTTTCTCAAATTGGGAAACCAATCAATCAGATAACGATTACGACTCGACATAGTTCTAAAGGCCTTGAATTTGAAGTGGTGGTTATGATGGGAATGGAAGAAAAGCATTTTCCTGGTTGGTATGTGGACAAAAATCCTAAAGCATTATTTGAAGAAAATAGGATTTGCTTTGTGTGCATAAGCCGAGCGAAAAGGGTTTGTATCCTTATGCATTCTAATTATTATGACGAGTATGATTATAGATATGATTCGATATGTAGCAAAAGATATTATCCATCTAGGTATATAAATGAATTGAAAAAGAAATTTGAATGAATAGGTAAAATCCTCTGGAAAAAATCCGGAGGATTTTTTTAGTCCTTACTTGACATTAGCAGATGAACCCACCGGCAATCTGGATTCCAAAACCAGCCAGGATGTATTGAGCC
>ERZ838399.2334-NODE-2334-length-14570-cov-3.922838_pt1 | contig 14570 bp, 10 predicted proteins | sample MGYA00519683_ERZ838399 | MGnify/ENA primary metagenome ERZ838399 (study PRJEB31850, sample SAMEA3708833) | human gut metagenome | biome: human gut; feature: human-associated habitat; material: faeces | place: China | collected 2014 ...
CGTTGTAGGCGACCACGAATTTGCCGCTCTGCTTGAACTCCACGAGCGCCTCGCGCAGCTCCTCCAGGATCGCCGAACCGGTTACGCCCCCCGTGCCGTTCATCCGCAGGTAGATGCCCTTGATGCGGTCGTCGTCACGCGCGGCTTCGAGGGCGCGGAGCGCCTTCAGGAGCGGAAGCTGCCGCTGGGTCTGGAGCGTCATCAGGTCGAGACCCGCCAGCGGATCGGACGACGGGGCGTCGGTCAGCACCTCCGAGAAGTCGATCTTCAGGATCGACTCGGGATGCACCGCCACACTCTTCTCCATCGAGCCGGCAATGCCCAGCAAAATGAAAATCCACAGGAAAAACACCAGGAACGTCCCCACGACGACCGCGAGAAGCCCTGCCAGAAAAGTCTTGATAAAATTCATAGTTCGTTCTATTTTGTTGTTGTCTTCTTCCGTATGTTGTCGCAAATATAGCGATTTTATACGAAAAACAAATAAAATTTATCGTTTTTCGATAAAATAATTAGACATACTATATATATTCTCCAAAATATACGTTATCTTTGGTGGCGTAACGACACTTTTATCTGCCGGAGCGTTTTACCGAACCCCATGCGATTCGGTTTTAAGCCCGTTCCGCTTTTTCATATTTTTGCCGAAAAGAAACTGAATACGACAATGGAAGAAAAAATCAAACGCCTGCTCGCATCGGTCGTCCACCCGGAAACCGGACAGGACATCGTTTCGAGCGGATTCATCGAACATACGGCGTCCGCCGAAGGCAAAGTCACCGTCGTGCTGCGCTTCGCCAAGGCCCGCGACCCGTTCGCCGTGAAGATCAAGAACCAGGCCGAATCGCTTTTGCGCGAGGCGTTTCCGGGCGCGGAGGTGCTCGTCGTGATCAAGGAGGGCGGGGCGGCTCCGCGTCCCGAACCCAAATTGAAGACCACCACGGGCGGCATCGCCAGGGTAATCGCCGTCGCCTCGGGCAAGGGTGGGGTAGGCAAGTCCACCGTCACGGCCAACCTGGCCATCGCCCTGCGGAACATGGGTTTCCGCGTCGGCGTCCTCGATGCGGACATCTACGGACCGTCGCAGCCCAAAATGTTCGGCGTGGAAGGGTACATGCCCGAAGCCGTCGCCGAGGACGGGGTGGACCACATCGTCCCGGCCGAATCAATGGACGTAAAGCTCATGTCGATCGGCTTCTTCATCAAACCCACCGACGCGCTGCTGTGGCGCGGCGCAATGGCTGTCAGCGCCCTCAAACAGATGATTCACCAGACCCGGTGGGGGACGCTGGACTTCCTGCTCACGGACCTCCCTCCCGGCACGGGCGACGTGCATCTGTCGATCATCGGCGAACTGAAAATCGACGCCGCGGTGATTGTCTCGACGCCGCAGCAGATCGCCGTGGCCGACGTCGTGCGCGGCGTGGAGATGTTCCGCAACGAAAACGTCAACATCCCCGTGGCGGGCATCGTCGAGAACATGGCGTGGTTCACGCCCGCCGAACTGCCCGAAAACCGCTACTACATCTTCGGCCGCGGCGGGGCACGCGCATACGCCGAAAAAAGCGGGGTGGAGTTCCTGGGAGAAATACCTATCATCCAGTCGATTATGGACGGAGCAGACGCAGGGACGCCGGCAGCGGGAATTGATTCCCGCGTCGAGGAACACTACCGCGGGATCGCCGAAAAGATTGTCGGCAAAGTGATGAAAAACGGTTGACAACTTGTCGAAAACCGCGTTGATAACCGATGAAAAAGAATGAAAAGTCGAAGCTGAAAAATTTGCTTTTCGAAAAAGAGAACGGGTATAAAAATCTTTTCGCCGAAACCAAAAATAGTTTTAAGAAGTTGTCATACCCGGAAAAGGGATGAAACCGGAAGAGAATGTTTAAAACAAAAGGCTGTCGATATGTCGACAAACTGTTTCAACAATTGTCGATTGTTTTTATATTCTTTTGATTTTGAATCAATTAAAATTTAAAATAAGAAACAATAAAAATAAAAAGTGTTGATTGGAAAATAACACTTCCACTTGTCAACAGTATCAACAGCTATTATATCTATTCTTCTTTTTATTATTTAAATTAATTAAAGGAATAAAAATAAAAAATGAACGTGGAAAACTCCTCCGAGCTCAGCCGCCGCATCGGGGATCTCAAGCGCGAGAAAAACGCCGTGATCCTGGCGCACTACTATACGACGCCCGAGGTGCAGGCCGTCGCCGATTTTCTGGGCGACTCGCTCGCCCTCTCCGTCCGGGCGCAGTCGGTCGACGCCGACATCATCCTCTTCGCCGGAGTGCACTTCATGGCCGAGACCGCCAAGGTCCTCTGCCCCGAAAAGAAGGTGCTGATCCCCTGTCCCGAGGCGGGGTGCTCGCTGGCCGAGTCGTGCGACGCCGGGGAATTCGCGGCTTTCAAGGCAAAATACCCCGGTCACACGGTCGTCTCCTATGTGAACACCACGGTCGGCGTGAAGGCGCTGACCGACATTTGCTGCACGTCGTCCAACGCGCTGAAGGTAGTGGAGTCGATTCCCGCCGACCAGCCCGTGATTTTCGCTCCCGACCGTAATCTGGGTTCCTATATCCAGAAGCTCACCGGGCGTCGGAACATGGTGCTGTGGGACGGAGCGTGCCACGTCCACGAGGAGTTTTCGCTCGAAAAACTGCTGACGCTCAAACGGGAGCATCCGGCGGCGAAGGTCGTCGTGCACCCCGAGTGCCGGGCCTATATCGTCGAAGTGGCCGACTATGTGGGTTCCACGGCGGGGATACTCGAATATTGCGGCCGGAGCGACGCGCAGGAGTTCATCGTGGTGACCGAGGCGGGAATCCTCGCCGAGATGAAGAGGCGTTATCCGGAAAAAGAGTTCATCCCGGCGCCTCCCGACGACGAGACGTGCGGATGCAACAACTGCAAGTATATGAAGATGGTGACGCTGGAGAACATCTGCGCGTGCCTCGAGAACGAATCGCCCGAGATCGTGCTCGACGACGAGGTGCGCCGGGCGGCGGAGCGGTCCATTCTGAATATGATCAATGTCAAATAATCTGAAGCGATTACATACGATTAATCTTTAATGCACTTTATGAAGAAAATCTTTTTACTGCTCGCCGCAGCGTGCGTCACGCTCTCGGCGGCGGCGGACGAGGGCATGTGGATGCTGCCCTATCTCCAGAAAATGAACAGCAAGGACATGAAGGCCCGCGGATGCAAACTCTCGGCCGAGGAGATTTACAGCATGAACAACTCTTCGCTCAAGGACGCCATCGTCATTTTCGGCGGCGGATGCACGGGTGAGATCGTTTCGCCCGACGGACTGCTGTTCACCAATCACCACTGCGGTTACGGGTCGATCCAGTCGCTTTCGTCCGTGGAGCACGACTACCTCAAGAACGGTTTCTGGGCCATGTCGCGCGCCGAAGAGCTGCCGGCTCCGGGACTCAAGGTGCGCTTTATCCGCCGGATCGTCGATGTGACGCCGGACGTGCTGGGCGCCGTGCCCGACATCGCCGGGGGCGGGGAGCGGGAAGAGCTGGTCGCCGGACAGGTGAAGGCCGTTTCGGAACGCCTCGCCGGGGAGAATCCCGGTATGGATGTCGAGATCAAGTCCTTTTTCGGGGGCAACCAGTATTTCGCCTTCGTGATCGAGGTCTTCAGGGACGTCCGCCTGGTCGGTGCGCCTCCCACGTCGATCGGCAAGTTCGGCGGCGACACCGACAATTGGATGTGGCCGCGTCATACGGGCGATTTCTCGGTCTTTCGCGTCTATGCCGGACCGGACAACAGGCCGGCGGATTATTCGCCCGAAAACCGCCCTTACAAGGCTGAAAAGTTCCTGAAGATTTCGCTCGGCGGTTACGACGAGGGGGATTTCGCGATGATCATGGGTTTCCCGGGGTCGACGCAGCGTTACATGACCTCCTACGAGATCGACCGTCTGCTCGAAGTGGAAAACCCGCAGCGCATCTTCATCCGCGGCGAGCGGCAGGCCATTCTGAAGGAGGACATGGCCGCCAGCGCCAAGGTCCGCATTCAGTACGCTTCGAAGTACGCCCAGTCGTCGAACTACTGGAAGAACTCGATCGGCAAGTCGCGCGGTATCCGCCGGCTCGACGTGAAGGGCCGCAAGCAGGAGCAGGAGGCGGCTTTCACCGCCTGGGCGGCGAAGAACACGCTGCCTACGGAAGGTTATTCGAACGCCCTGAACCTGATCCGCGAATCGGTGGAGGAGACGGCCCCCTATTTCGCTTCGAGCCAGTACTTGAGCGAGGCGATAGGCCGTTCGGTGGAGATTCTCGCACCGGCGCGCCTGGCCGTTTCGAAGAAGGGCGGGGAGCTGACCGAGGCGCTGAAAGCGTTCTACAAGGACTACAACATGCCGACCGACCGGCGCGTGGCGAAGCGGATGTTCCGGATCGTCGGGGAGAACTGCATGGAGCTGCCTTCGGTGTTCGCCGAGGTGATCGGCAAGCGGTTCGGCGGCGATACGGACGCCTATGTGGATTATCTCTACGACAATTCGGTGTTCGCCGACGAGCGGAAGGCGCTGGCTGCGGCCGCCGCCGGAACGGACGTTTCGAACGATCCCGCCGTGCTGCTGAACAAATCCTATACGGCGAAAATGCGGGAACTGGCGGCGGCGCAGCTGGCCGGGAAGCGGAAGTTCGCCGACGGACAGCGGCTCTACATTGCGGGGCTGATGCGCATGCAGCCGAACAAGGCCTGGGCTTCGGACGCCAATTTCACACTCCGTCTGACCTATGGGCGCGTGCTGCCCTACGATCCGGCGGACGGCATTCACTATAACTACTATACGACGCTCAAGGGCGTGATGGAGAAGGAGAATCCGCAGAATCCCACCGAATTCACCGTTCCCGCCCGCCTCAAGGAGTTGTATGCGGCGAAGGATTTCGGCCGTTACGCCAACGAACGGGGAGAGCTTCCCGTGGCGTTCCTGGCCGACTGCGACATCACGGGCGGCAACTCCGGTTCCCCGGTCATGAACGCCAAAGGGGCACTGATAGGTCTGGCTTTCGACGGCAACTGGGAGGCCATGTCGGGCGATGTGGCGTTCGAACCCGAATTGCAGCGGACGATTGCCGTGGACGTGCGTTACGTGCTGTTTGTCATCGACAAATTCGCCGGAGCCGGATGGCTGCTCGACGAATTGCAGTTCGAATAAAGGCCGGATTTTCCGGTGAGATCGAGAAGGCGTGCCCGGCGGGTGCGCCTTCTTTTCTTTAAACCTTTCACAAAATATGTGCTTTTCGTTCCCGATTCTCTTAAAAATTAGTAATTTTGACAGAAATTAGTAATACTGTATCTATTTTACATTTATGGCAAAAGAGTTCAAACGCTACCTCGTGACATCGGCGCTCCCTTATGCGAACGGTCCGGTACATATCGGCCATCTGGCTGGAGTTTACATACCTTCGGACATTTATACGCGTTACCTGCGGCTTCGGGGGCGCGACGTGATTTCGGTCTGCGGATCGGACGAACACGGCGTACCCATCACGATCAAGGCCCGCAAGGAGGGCGTGACGCCCCAGCAGATCGTGGACCGTTACCACGCGCTGATCAAAAAATCGTTCGAGGGGCTGGGCATGTCGTTCGACATCTATTCGAGGACCTCGTCCAAGACCCACGCCGAGACGGCGTCGGCCTTTTTCCGGAAACTTTACGACGAAGGCAAGTTCATCGAAAAGACATCAATGCAGTATTACGACGAGGAGGCGCAGACCTTCCTGGCCGACCGGTATATCGTGGGGACCTGTCCCAAGTGCGGCAACGACCGCGCTTACGGCGACCAGTGCGAGAAGTGCGGCTCTACCCTTTCGCCCGACGAACTGATCGACCCGCACAGCGCCGTGTCGGGTTCCGTGCCCGTGAAGCGGGAGACGAAACACTGGTACCTGCCGCTGGACCGTTACGAGGAATTCCTCCGCGAATGGATTCTGGACGGGCACAAGGAGTGGAAAACGAACGTCTACGGGCAGTGCAAGAGCTGGCTCGACGGAGGTCTTCAGCCGCGTGCCGTGAGCCGCGACCTCGACTGGGGCATCCCGGTTCCCGTCGAGGGGGCCGAGGGCAAGGTGCTCTATGTGTGGTTCGACGCTCCTATCGGTTATATATCTGCTACAAAGGACCTTACGCCCGATTGGGAACGTTATTGGAAGTCGGAGGACACCAAGATGGTCCACTTTATCGGTAAGGATAACATCGTCTTCCACTGCATCGTCTTCCCGTCGATGCTCAAGGCCCACGGCGACTATATCCTGCCCGAAAACGTGCCGGCCAACGAGTTCCTGAACCTCGAAGGCGACAAGATTTCGACCTCGCGCAACTGGGCCGTATGGCTGCACGAGTACCTCGAGGAGTTCCCCGGCAAGGAGGATGTCCTGCGCTATGTGCTCTGCGCCAATGCTCCGGAGACAAAGGACAACGACTTCACGTGGAAGGATTTCCAGGCCCGCAACAACAACGAACTGGTGGCTGTGCTGGGAAATTTCGTCAACCGGGCGCTGGTGCTGACCCAGAAATACTACGGCGGCAAGGTTCCGGCATGCGGTGAACTGACCGATTACGATCGTCAGTCGATCGCGGAGGTTGCCGCCGTAAAGGCTTCGCTCGAAGGAAATATCGAAAATTACCGTTTCCGCGAGGCGCTGAAGGACGCCATGAACATCGCGCGCATCGGCAACAAATACCTGGCCGACACCGAACCGTGGAAGGTCGTGAAGACCGATCCGGCGCGTGTGGAGACGATTCTCAACATCGCTTTGCAGATCACGGCCAACACGGCCATCGCCATCGAGCCGTTCATGCCCTTCTCCGCGGAGAAGATCCTCCGGATGCTGGCTGTCGGTAAATTCGGCTGGGAACGCCTCGGTGCAATGGACCTGATTCCGGCGGGACACGCCATCGGGGAACCTGCTCTGCTGTTCGAAAAGATCGAGGACGACGTGATTCAGCGTCAGCTGGATAAACTTGCGGCGACCAAAGCAGCCAATGAAGCCGCTGAAGTTGCTCAAAATGTTGAACCTCAAAAAGATACGATTCAATTCGATGATTTTCAGAAAATGGATATTCGCGTTTCGACGATTCTGGCGGCCGAAAAAGTCGCCAAAACGAAGAAATTGCTGAAACTGACGATTGATACGGGTATCGACAAACGCGAGATAGTTTCGGGAATCGCCGAACATTTCACGCCCGAAGAGTTGGTCGGACAGCAGGTGCTCGTCCTGGTGAATCTCGCTCCGCGCGAACTGAAGGGTATTCTTTCGAACGGTATGATTCTGATGGCGGAGGATGCTTCCGGAAAACTGCGCCTGCTGCAACCCGGCGAGGCGACCCACAACGGGGCTGTTGTGGGTTGATCGTTGATATAGCTAATTTTCGATAAATCTTTTAAAAACATAGGATATGGAAAATACAGATTGGAGCGCTTTGGGCTTCGACTATCGCAAAACCGATTACAATGTTCGCTACTCCTTTGCCGACGGGAAATGGAGCGATATGGTGGTTACCGATGACGAATATATCCAGATGCATATGTCGGCTTCATGCCTGCACTACGGCATCGAACTTTTCGAGGGTCTCAAGGCCTTCCGCGGTGTAGACGGGAAAGTGCGTCTTTTCCGCGTTGCCGACAATGCGCGGCGTCTCCAGTCCTCGGCGAAACGCTTGTGCTTGCCGGTTCCTTCGATTGAAATGATCGTCGATGCCTGCATCGAGGTCGTCAAGCGCAACGAGCGTTTCGTTCCTCCCTACGGTACGGGAGCTTCGCTCTATCTGCGTCCGGTGATGTTCGGAACGACGGTCGGATTGGGCGTGAAACCGGCCAGGGAAGCCCTGCTGATCGTCTACTGTTCGCCCGTCGGAGCCTATTTTAAATCGGGAATCAAACCGATTCGGGTTGCTATCGACCGGGAGCAGGACCGCGCTGCTCCACGTGGAACAGGCGATGTGAAGGTCGGAGGCAACTATGCGGCCAGCCTGTTGTCGGGTGAAAAGGGACATGAAATGGGTTATTCGAATATCATGTACCTCGATGCTGCCGAGCATAAATACATTGAAGAGTGCGGAGCTGCCAATTTCTTCGGTATCAAGGATGGCAAGTATATCACGCCGAAGTCGCCTTCGGTTTTGCCGTCGATTACCAACATGAGCCTTCGTCAGATTGCACGCGATATGGGTTTGGTTGTTGAGGAGCGTCATATTCCGGTCGAGGAGTTGGAATCTTTCGAGGAGTGCGGCGCCTGCGGAACGGCAGCGGTTATCTCCCCTATCGGATATATTTACGATATGCAGACCGAAAAATCGTATGATTACGGCGACGAGGTAGGAAAGAACTGCATGGAACTCTATACGCGCTTGCAGGATATTCAGTATGGTCGTGCGGAGGATAAATACGACTGGTGTACGGTTGTGCTGTAAAATAGCGAAATATTGATATTAAAAAGCCACTCCTTCGGGAGTGGCTTTTTAATATTGGTTGTTTTGTGTGGGTATCCGGTGTGTTTTTCTTGCGCTTGTTCCACGTGGAACATTATACCCTATCGCCCGAATTTTACAAGCAATACATTGACGTCGGCAGGTGAAACTCCGGGAATCCGTGATGCCTGACCAATCGTTTCGGGTCGGATGCGCGAGAGTTTCTGCCGGGCCTCGATGGTCAGAGCATTCATTGAATGAAAATCGAAATTTTCCGGAATTCGGATGTTTTCGAGGCGTCGCAATTTCTCTGCGATGAATTTTTCGCGTTCGATATATCCTTTATACTTGATTTGGATTTCCGCCTCTTCGATCGCTTCGGGAGTTATTTCGTTTGCCGCGATGAATTTCTGCAGTTTGGGCAGTGCGTTTTGCAGCGAATCGAATGTGACGTTATTGCGCATCAGAATGTCGTAAAGCTTTCTTCCCTGCGATAAAGGCTCTGAATCGACCGATTTTAAATAGTCGTTAATTTCGGCTGCTTTGACACTCTGTTCGCGGGCGAATGAAATAAGCGATTCTACGAGTGTGTTTTTTTTGGTGAAATGATCGTATTGTTTTTGCGAAATCAGACCTATTTTGTATCCCAGCGGAGTCAAACGGATGTCGGCGTTGTCCTGTCGGAGCAGAATGCGATATTCGGCCCGGGAGGTGAACATGCGATAGGGTTCGTCGACGCCTTTGGTCACCAGGTCGTCGATCAGTACGCCGATATAGGCTTCGTCGCGTTTCAGAACGACCGGACTCTCCCCTTTCATTGCTCGGTGGGCATTGATGCCCGCTATCAGGCCCTGCGCCGCCGCTTCCTCATATCCTGTCGTACCGTTGACCTGCCCGGCGAAGTAAAGACCCGAAACCAGTTTCGTTTCGAGTGAATGGTGCAACTGTGTAGGCGGAAAATAGTCGTATTCGATGGCGTATCCGGGCCGGAAAATGTGCAGATCCTCGAATCCGCGGATTTTGTGCAGGGCTTTCCATTGAACTTCCCAGGGCAGAGACGACGAAAAGCCGTTCAGGTAATATTCATTGGTCGAACTGCCTTCGGGTTCCAGGAAGAGCTGGTGCTGGTCTTTGTCGGCAAAGGTGCGGAGTTTGTCCTCGATCGACGGGCAGTAGCGCGGACCGATGCCGCAGATCGTACCGTTGAACAGCGGCGACCTGTCGAATCCGGTGCGGAGGATGTCGTGAACCTCTTTCGAAGTGTAGACCAGAAAGCAGGGAAGCTGCTCTTTGATCGGTTTCGTTTCGGGTGAAAAGGAGAATTTGGCGGGGTTTTCGTCGCCGTATTGTGGTTCGAGGATTTCGAAATCGATGGTCCGGGCGTCGAGGCGCGCCGGGGTTCCGGTCTTCATGCGTCCGGTCTCGAAACCGATGGCCCGGAGACTCTCCGTAATGCCGTGCGAAGCGGCGTCCCCCGCCCTGCCGCCCTCGGCGTGCGAGGCTCCGCAGTGCATCACTCCTCCGAGGAATGTGCCGGAGGTGAGTATGACTTTCCGGCAGGAAAATTCGACGCCCATGCGGGTCCGAACGCCCCGGATGGCGAGTTTTCCGGCGGCCGACGGTGCATTTCGGAGTGTCGGATCTGAATCCGCATCCGATTCGGCTGCCGAAGAAATCGTGCCGGGCGCGGAATTGAACGACGTTGTGGTTTCGTCGGGCAGATTGTCCGACGGCGCCGCGTTTGTTTCCGGAGCCGGGGCGAACAGCAGTTCGGTCGCGGCGTCCTGCCAGATATAGAGGTTCCAGGTGTTTTCGAGCGTGCGACGCCACTCCTCCGAAAAACGGGTTTTGTCGCATTGCGCCCGGGGGCTCCACATTGCCGCACCCTTCGACCGGTTGAGCATCCGGAACTGAATGGTCGTGAGGTCGGTGATACGGCCCATTTGGCCGCCTAATGCGTCTATCTCTCTGACAATCTGACCTTTGGCTACTCCTCCGACTGCCGGGTTGCACGACATGGCAGCCAGTTTGGCCATGTCCATCGTGAGCAGCAGCGTGCGCGAGCCGAGCCGTGCGGCGGCCGAGGCGGCTTCGCATCCGGCGTGTCCTCCGCCGATGACGATAATGTCGTAATCGAGTGTCATTCGTTATTCGTTTTGTCTGTTTTCGGATCTGTCTCCCGGAGTGGTACGGCTCCGGAAATCAACGCTTCGAAGTCGGTTTCGTCCCACTCCACCTCGCTCTCGTCGGGCAGTTCCAGCGAGTGAAAGTCGATCATATCCATCTCAAGTCCCGTTTCAAAGGGAACATAAAGCGACTGAAACCGTTCTGTTTTCCGGTCATTGCTGAAGGCGAACACAGCCATCCTGCACACGGTGTCCACAAGGTATATGTCCACCCGGTCGATGCCGGCGTCTCCGGCCGTTGTCCGGAGGCGGTAATGCGTCGGGGCGATGCGTTCCGCCGCGCTGATGCGTGAGGGCCGCGGGCCGTCCATTGTCTGACGGACGAAAAGCGAATCCGAAATCCACACCGGGTAGGGATTGAAACAGTTTACGTAGTAGCTCTCCCGGAAAGAGCGGACCGGCGTCCAGCTGTGCGGAAGTCCGGCCAGCGCCGCATGGTGTGCAAGCGGCCCGGGACGGCGTTTCTTGAGCGTGTGCAGCAGGTCGGTGAAATCCTTCCATGCCGACTCGTTCTGCGGCGAAAGGCTTGCAAAATTGGGAATGTCGTTCGGCTGCGGACCTTTTCGGATAAAGACCTTATAGCGGTTCGTGTCGCTGCCGATAAGGTACTCGTGGACGAAGAGAAACGTCGTGTCGTTCTCCGCGAAGGGTCCCCACCGTTTGCTGCTGCCGTCGCTGCCGGTCCAGGTACGGGATGCGGCGAGCGGAGACCTCTCCCCTGCCGGCGTCTCCTCTCCTGTCGGCTCCGGCGTGGAAACGGCGGTTTCGGACGTGCCGTCGCCGGCGGAAGCCTTGTCTGCGGCGTCTCCGGCCGTGCGGCGGCCCGTACATCCGGCCAGCAGGAGAGCCGCGAGGACGGTCGCTGCGATAAATCGGGCGTGTTTCATCGAGGTCACTGCCGAGGGTCCTCCCAGAATTTCAGGTATTTGTCCTCCTTTCGGTGCATCTGTGCATTGGTGCGGGGCGTTTTGTCGCCCTGCCCGCAGAGGTGCAGCACCCCGTGGACCACTACCCTGCGCATCTCCTGAAGCGTCGGGAATCCGTACAGCCGGGCGTTGTCGGCGACGGTTTCGACGTCGATGAAGATGTCGCCCGAGACGATCCGCGCGCCTTTGCGGTCGCTGTAATCGAACGTGATGACGTCGGTGAAGTAATCGTGCCCGAGGTATTGGCGGTTCATCTCCAGCAGCCGCTGCGCCGAGCAGAAAATATAGGTGACGTCGCCCAGCGCGTAGCCCTCCCCTGCGGCCACTTCGTGCAGCCATCGTGCCGTGAGGCGCTTTTGCGGGAGTCGGTAGGTGCAGTCGTCGGTAAAGTATCTGACAGCCATTTTTTTTCGTTGTTGTTATGTCGTTGTCCGTCCCGGGGCGGACGGCGTGCCGGCCACCGCACGGAACCGCATGAAACGGCGGTTTTATTTTCGGAAACACTCCTCCGCCCGCATCTTCTGTCCGGGGTTGGGCGGGTAGATGCCGAAGACGAGTTTGTATTCGGTTTCCATCGTCATCACGTTGACCGCCGAGCCGATGGTCCCTATCTGTGCGTTTCTTGCCACTTTCTGGCCCTTCTCGACGCAGATCGTCCCCATGTTGGCATAGGAGGTTATGTATTCGCCGTGAGCGACGTAAACGTCGTATTTGTTGGTGATGCGGTTGCGCTTCACGTCGACGACCTTGCCGTCGTAGATCGAAATGACGTGCGCCCCCTTGGGACCCGTGATTTCGGCCATGTTCTCCTTGTAGCGCTTCACGCGTCCGGCAGTCACCGGGAGACGCAACCCGGAGGTTTTCGCCGAGAACGAGGCGCCCTCGGTGTTGCCTTTGGTCAGCTTGCGCAGTTCGCCGATGGCCACGTCGAGCTGCTGCTCCTGTGCGATTTTGCGTTGCAGGGCCGTCTTTTCCTTCTGCGACATCGACCGGATGCTGGCCTTGGCGTTGCGGGCGTCGCGCTGGAGTTTCTCGCGCTGCGCCGAGAGGCTGCGCGTCACCGAGTCGAGCGACCGCTTGCGGCGGTCGAGCGTCTCCTTTTCGGTGCGGACCTCGGCGGTCAGCGCCTCGATGTCGCGCAGTTTGCGTTCGCGCAGCGAGGCGACCTCGCGCAGGGCGGTGATCTTGCGCGCCACGTCCGTGAAGTCGCGCGAGGAGAAGATATAGGTCAGGTAGTTGTTGTGCTTGTAGTTGCGGTAGGCTTCGCGCACCATTTCGCCGTACTGCGCGCGGTCGCGTTCGAGCTTTGCCGAAAGGTTCCCGGCCACGCTGTCCGTGCGGGCGATCTCTCCGCGCAGGAGGCGCGCCTGCTTTTCGGTCTCGTCGAGCAGCTGGTTGCGCGAATCAATCTGGCACGCCAGGCGGCGCACCCGTTCCTCGGTGGCCGTGCGGCCCTTCTGGATCTTCGAAATCTCCTGCTCTTCGGTGGCGATCCGCTTTTCGAGGGCCGCGATGACCCGTTTCTGCTCCTCGATGCGGCGGTCGGTCTGTGCGGCGGCGGTGAGGGTGAAGAGCAGGAACGCAAGGGTCAGGATGCGGAGCGGTCTCATGGCAGGGCTATTCTTTGGGTTCGGGCTTTTTGACGGCGGGTTGTTTCAGCCGCTGTTCGATCTGCCGGGCGTCGTAACCCTTTTCAAGCGCCCTCCGCCAGTAGATTTCAGCCATGAACTGCTCGCCCAGGAGGTGCAGGATGTCACCGTAGTGAACCATTAGTTCGGGGCTTTTCTGTCCGTCGAGCGCCACGGCTTTTTGCAGAATCTTCCTGGCTTCGTCCGTGCGTCCCAGCTTGAAGAGCACCCAGCCGTGTGTGTCGAGGTAGGTGGGGTTGTTGTCGGTGAGCGCCACGACGCGGCTCGACATGGTGAGCGCCCGTTCCAGATCGCGCTCCTCGAGCGAGAGAAAATAGGCGTAGTTGTTGAGCACCATTGTGTTGTCGGGCCAGTAGCGCAGACTTCGCTCATAGGCCTTGTAGCACTCTTTCATGGCTTTGCGGGCAATGCCCTTTTTGCCGAGCAGACCCGTTTGCAGGGGCAGGCGTTCCTCCAGGTTCGGCTCTCCGGCCTCGGCCTTCTGATGCCAGGCGTCGCCGATCATGCCCCAGATCACGCTGCGCAGCGAATCCGTGTCGGCATGGCGCAACGCCCCCTTGTAGGCGCCGATGGCTTTGACGTACTGCTTCGAGTTGCTCATCACATGCCCTTTGGAGAGGTGGAAATCGACCTTCGCGGGGAACAGCTCCAGGGCGCGGGTGACGTATTTGTCGACCGAGTCGGGGTGCTGGAGGTAGCTTTCGATGTCGATCACCGCCCGGAAATACTCTTCCGCGGGAGGCTGGTCGGCGAGGTGGCTCTTGTAGAGCGCGAGGGCCTGCTCCAGTTCGCCCGAAGCGATCAGGTGGCCGGCGTAAAGCTCCACGACGCGCTTGTCGTCGGGATAGCGGATGGCCAGCGTCGAGGCCAGGTCGTTCAGCTGAAAGTAATATTCGCGGTAGAAGCGCGTGTCGGAGGTGAACTGCCCGAAGCGTTTGATCTTGGTTTCGAGCGGCAGTTCGTCGGATTGGAACAACTGCCGCGTGACGGCCAGCAGCGCCCGGTAATCCTGCCGTCCGGCGTGAAAATCGGCCAGCGCCATCAGCGTCTGTACGTTTGTGGAGTCGATCTGCAACGCGCGGTCGTATTCGGCGCGGGCCAGCGAATCCTTCTTGGCGATGGCGTAGAGGTCGCCGAGGACCACGTGGCGCTGCGCCTCATAGGGGGCAGCTTCGACCATCGCCCGGGCTTCGACCACGGCTTTGTCGATCTGGTTCGTCGCCACCAGCAGACGCCGTTTCATGGCGCTCAACACGGGAATGCGCCCGAAGCGCAGTTCGGCCGAATCGAGTGTCACGAGGGCCATGACGGGACTTTGCTTCTGCTCGTAGAGGGCCGCCAGAATGCGGTAGTTGTCGGGGTCTTTCG
>ERZ838399.2345-NODE-2345-length-14523-cov-3.781103_pt1 | contig 14523 bp, 10 predicted proteins | sample MGYA00519683_ERZ838399 | MGnify/ENA primary metagenome ERZ838399 (study PRJEB31850, sample SAMEA3708833) | human gut metagenome | biome: human gut; feature: human-associated habitat; material: faeces | place: China | collected 2014 ...
AGGCAATTTTTAATGGATTTTTGCGCGTGACTGTGAAGGTACTGAACAGTTACGAAATTAGTAAGATAGGAGCAGAACAACGTGGCAAAATCGTTATTTATAGCCGAGAAACCGAGCGTGGCGCGTGAGTTCGCAAATGCACTCAAGGTAAATGGGCGCTCGGCGGATGGCTATATTGAATCGGAAAATGCGGTTGTGACCTGGTGTGTTGGACATCTGGTCACGATGAGCTATCCGGAAGTATATGATATGAAATATAAGCGCTGGAGTCTGGAGACACTTCCATTTCTCCCGAAAGAATGGAAATATCAGGTTATCGACAGCGTGAAGAAACAGTTTGGAATCGTGAGCGGTCTCTTAAACCGGGCGGATGTAGATACAATCTACGTCTGTACCGACTCGGGACGGGAGGGAGAATATATCTACCGCCTCGTCGCGCAGATGGCTGGCGTGCAGGGCAAGAAACAGAAGCGCGTCTGGATCGATTCACAGACGGAGGAAGAGATTCTGCGCGGCATCCGCGAAGCGAAGGATCTGTCCGAATACGATCATCTGGCGGATTCGGCATATCTGCGGGCAAAAGAAGATTATCTGATGGGAATTAACTTTTCCCGCGCACTGACGTTGAAATATGGACCATCTGTTTCTAACTATATGCGAAGTTCTGACCGGACCGTGATCTCAGTCGGACGCGTCATGACCTGTGTCCTCGGCATGGTAGTCCGCCGGGAGCGGGAAATACGGGAATTTGTCAAAACGCCATTTTACCGCGTGATCGGTACATTTGGACCGGCAGGTATCTCGATTGACGGCGAATGGCGGGCGGTGGAAGGAAGCCGTTACTATGGAACGCCGTGTCTGTATAAGGAAAATGGTTTTAAGGAGCGAAAGGACGCGGAGGCGCTGATTGCATGGCTGTGGGAACGCGAGAATGGAAGCGAAAATTCGGGAGTCATGCAGTCAGAGATCAGCGACGCAGAAAAAGCGGACGCGGGTTTAATGGGCGTATATAATACTTCGCAGGGAACCATTTTAAAAGTGGAAAAGAAAAAGGAAACCAAAAATCCACCTCTTCTCTATAACCTGGCGGAGCTCCAGAATGATTGTTCTAAAATGTTTAAAATCAGCCCGGATCAGACCCTGAAAGTGGTGCAGGAGCTGTACGAGCGAAAGCTGGTTACCTATCCGCGAACGGACGCGCGTGTGCTTTCAACGGCGGTGGCGAAGGAGATCAGCAAAAATATCGGCGGTCTGACGCATTATGAGCCGCTGGCGGCATTTGCATCGGAGGCGATGCAGGCAGGGCTGTGGAAGAACATAGCAAAAACGCGTTATGTCAATGATAAGCAGATTACCGATCACTACGCAATCATACCGACCGGACAGGGACTCGGCGCGCTGCGAAGTCTCTCGGAGTTGAACCGCAAGATTTACCAGGTGATTGTGCGCCGTTTCTTAAGCATCTTTTATCCGGCGGCGATTTACCAGAAATATGCGGTTGAGATTGAGGTAAAAAGTGAACATTTCTTTGCCGGTTTCAAGGTATTGAAAGAAGCGGGATATCTCAAGGTGGCGGAAATTCCGAAAAAGAAAAAGGACACTGCCGGGGAAGGTGTCGGCAGAACGAACCGTCTTGAAACAGGTATAGATGGAAATGATGCGGAAAATCCGGCAGGAGAAGCAGATGGAACGGACAGCAGCCAGCCAAAGGTAATTGACGCGTCCCACCCAGAGTTTATCCAGATGCTGGAACAGCTCAAAAAGGGGATGAAAGTGTCACTGGATGATTTGCAGATCAAAGAGGGCGAGACATCTCCGCCGAAGCGTTATTCCTCCGGTTCGATGATTCTGGCGATGGAAAATGCCGGTCAGCTTATCGAGGACGAAGAGCTGCGCGCTCAGATCAAGGGCAGCGGCATCGGAACGAGTGCAACCCGCGCGGAGATCCTGAAAAAGTTGTTCAACATCAAATATATGGCGCTCAATGAAAAAACGCAGGTTATCACGCCGACCTACCTGGGCGAGCTGATTTACGAGGTTGTACACACATCCATGAAGCAGCTTCTCAACCCGGAGCTGACGGCAAGCTGGGAAAAAGGTCTGACCTATGTGGCAGAGGGCAGCATCACACCGGATGAATATATGCAGAAATTAGAGCGCTTCGTTATCGGACGCACTTACAATGCGGTTCATATGGGAAATGCGTATGGGCTGCGGCCGGCGTTTGATGCGGTTGCTGTGTTCTACCAGAATGCAGAGAAAGAGAAGAAGAGTTCGAGAAGTGCGAAGAGCGCGGGAAATATGAAAGCTGCAAGAGCGACAAAAGCTGGAACCAAATAGCTTATTTATAATAATAGAATCAATTGAATTTTAGGAAAGGCAATGATCATGAAAAAAGAAGAAATGAAAATCACAGAATTATATGATTTAACCCATACGCTGGCTTCGGATTATCTGAAACAGTTTACATACCCGTGGGAGGCACTGGCAGGTCTTAGTGATTTTATCATCGAACTGGGAAACAGCCTGGATCCGGCAGAATATGAGAAACGCGGTGAAAACATCTGGGTTCATAAGACAGCGAAGGTATTCGACAGCGCCTATCTGCACGGACCGGTCATCGTCGGCAAAGACGCCGAGGTGCGTCACTGTGCATTCATCCGCGGCAGCGCCCTGATCGGAGAAGGTGCAGTAGTCGGAAACTCTACCGAGCTTAAAAACGTCATCCTGTTCGACAAAGTACAGGTACCGCACTACAACTACGTCGGAGACTCCATCTTAGGCTACAAATCCCACATGGGCGCCGGTTCCATCACCTCCAACGTAAAATCCGATAAACTTCTGGTAGAAATCCACGCCGAAGACGGCAAGGTCGAAACCGGACGCAAAAAAATCGGCGCCATGCTCGGTGATAACGTAGAAGTAGGCTGCGGCTCCATCCTAAATCCAGGCAGCATCATCGGACGCGGCACCAATATCTATCCGCTTTCCAGCGTGCGCGGCGGGGTGGATGCAAACTCCATTTATAAGAAGCAGGGAGAAATTGCTAAAAAAGAAGTGCGCTGACAAATCTCTATATTGAACGGTTTTTATACTAAATGAAACACATCCACCAGCAAAATTTCTGCCAGTCCATAATAAGTCACAACCGCTACCAGATCATTCACCGTCGTGATAAGCGGACCAGACGCAACTGCCGGGTCAACCTTCAGCTTGTGAAACAGCATCGGCACCAGTACGCCGACCAGGCTGGAGATTACCATTGCGGTCAGAAGAGAGATGCCGACACAGCCGGAAAGTGCAAACGAGAAGAAAAGACTCTTCTGCTTCATAATATGGATGAAAATGCCGATTACGACGAACGAAGCCGAGCCGAGCAGCAGTCCATTTAAAAATCCGATTCGCATTTCCTTGAATACAAATCCCAGCTTCTGCATCGCGGAGATATCCTCATCCATCAGGACACGGATGGTGACAGCCAGCGACTGGGTGCCGACATTGCCTGCCATGTCGAGGATCATCGACTGGAAGCAGATAAGAAGTGCGATACGGTCAACGATCGGCTCGAAAATGCCGACTACTGAGGAAACCCCCATGCCGAGGAAGAGTAGCAGCACCAGCCACGGGAGACGTTTTTTCAAACTCTGCAACAGTGGTTCGTGCAGATCCTCTTCCGAAGTAAGACCTGCCAGCTTTGCGTAGTCATCACCCATCTCGTCGTCGATCGCCTCGGCGATGTCCTCGTAAGTGATGGCACCGATGATCTTATGGTTCCGATCGAGTACAGGGATAGAATCCTCGCTGTAATCGATCAGCTCTTCCATACAGTCCGAAGATTTTTCATCCGCGTACACATACGGATAGGAGGTACTGATAATGTCCTCCAGCTTCATGTACTCACGGGCAGTGATTAAATCCTTCAGCTCGATCGCACCGAAATAGCGCCCATTTTCGTCTTCGACGTAGATGGTGTCGATGTTGTCGTTGTCCTCCGCCTGGGAGATCAGATGGCGCATTGCCTGCTTGATCGTACAGTTATTGGGAATGACGATGTAGTTGGTCGTCATCCGGCTACCGATCTGTTCCTCATCGTAGGAAAAGATCAGGTGGATATCATCCTTAGATTCCTGATCCATGCGCGCGATCAGGGCTTCTTTTTCCTCCGGATCTAAATTTTCGAGGATATCGACCGCCTCATCGGCATCCATCTCTGCCAGAACGGCTGCCGCCCGGTCAAGTCCCAGCTCATGCAGATAAGGCGCCGGTTCATCGAGATAGGTGAAAATCTCTGCCGTCATTTCCAGAGAGAGAATATTGTAGAGGCGTTTCCGGGTCGCAGTGTCCAGTGTTTCCAGAACCTCGGCAATATCGTTTGCATGGTAATTGTCGAGGTCATCCCGGATCACGCTTGCCGGTTTTCCGCTGCGGATGATCGCGCGGATATTTTCTTCAAAATTAGCATTATGCTCTGCGGTTGCGGCGATCGGAGCCGTTTCCGGGGAGCTTGTTTTCTTTTCGTCCATTTCTGGAGTCTGATTCATATTTGGTTCCCTCGCTTTCTGTCGTTCTATTTAATGCCGTTTGGGACGTACAGGGCGAGCAGTGCGGGGATAAAAAAATCCACCGCCAGTCGGGAACAGGATGAAATGCCGCAGATGGCAGTTTCAAACCCGCGCCAGGGCGATGGACAAATATATATGAAAACCAATCGTGCCGGGAAACGTTCAGCACTGAATCACCAGCCTGTTAAAGCAGGCGGAAATGTGCTGCCAGACAGCCCGATTCACACTCAAAAAGACCCTGCGGCAGACCAACAGTCTGGTACGCATGGTTGGAATTCATAGTTTGATTTTGCCCATCGCGACGACTTCGCCCGTTGCTGTCACAACTGTCCATGTGGTTCTCCTTTCTGAATTTTTAAAAATTGCAGTTTTATTAAAGCACGGAATTTTATGAAAGTCAAGCCGGATTTTCCAGCACTCGGATGCCTTTTAAGATAAAGTCCTCTGTCAAGATTGCCATCTGTTCTGTGGATTCCTTCATGCCGCTTTCGATCCAGTACTGAACGGTACCGACACAGCCGGAAACGATAAAGGCGGAAAATGCCGCGAGCGTATCCGGATCGCTGGAACATTTGAGATCCAGCCAGCCTTTTAAACATTTATCGCTGACAATGCGTTTCAGGCGGTTGACAAAATTCAGATCACCGTTTTCTCCTATTAAGATAGAAACAATCTCTGCATTTTCCTGTACAAGAGGAAATAGTTCTGAGAGTGCGAGGGAAGGGCGCGCTACCAGTTCGGGAACGGGATGGTGCGTCAGGACAGACTCAACCTCCTCGATCAGTTCATTTTTGATCTGATCCATCAGGTCAAAGACATCTTTATAATGAAGATAAAAGGTGCCGCGGTTGATGTCAGCCATCTCGGCGAGTTCGCGCACCGTGATATCCTGAATTTTTTTTTCTTTGAGGAGGCGGGTTAAGCATTCTTTTAACTGGCGTCTCGTCTTTCGTACACGCCGGTCGAGTATTTCTTCTTTCATAGTGACTTCCTTTCTGAACGTTTCCAGACGGGGAAACGCCGTATGACTGTGTATCGGAGGCTGTGGATGAAGGGAGTGTTAAAAATAAGTAAAAATGGGCACACCAGATACAAAAAACAAACATAATGTGATGAAATGTTGATTAAAATACAACTGACGTAAAAATGATTATTGTATTCATTCGAACAACTTAGTATAATGCATTATAGTTCAAAAATGAACAAATGTCAATTAAACAGACATGAGTTGTATATGCTCTATTTTAGATGTAACTGTTCACTGCGAAGAAGTCTTTTGTATGGAACGTTTCACAGACGGCAGGAGTGGCTGACAATCGTGAAAGGAACGGCTATGAGAACCTGCAGCATATGCGAAAGCAAAAGGAAATAGATACGAAGGTGGAATCTGGTATGAAAAATTTTGTCATTACAATCGGAAGAGAGTTTGGAAGCGGCGGCCATAATCTGGGGAAGTCTCTGGCAAAGGAACTGGGAATTCCCTGTTATGACCGCCATCTGATAGAGGAAGCAGCGGTGTGCGGCGGATTTAAGATGGAGGAACTGGAAGAGGCGGACGAGATGAAGGCGAACCGTTTTCTTTTTAAGGTTCCGGCCAAGTGCAATCCGTTTACCGGTTATGGAAAGCCGATGAATGATACCTTGTTTGTCGTGCAGTCCCAGTTGATCCGGGAGTATGCGAAGAAAGGTCCATGCATTATCGTGGGACGCTGCGCTGACAAGATCCTGGAGGAGACAGAAGGGCTTATTTCTCTATTTATATATGCCCCGATGGAGGCGCGCGTGAAGGAGATTATGCGGCGTTACGAGACAGATGAAAAAGAAGCTGAATACCTGATCAAACAAGCGGATAAAATACGGAAAAATTATTATAATTTTTATGCAAAAAAGACATGGGCGGATAAAGCAAGTTATAATATGCTGATTGACAGCAGCCGGATCTCGGAAAAGGAACTGGCGGCGATGCTCCGGGCACTTTTAACGGCACGGGGAGTGGAACTGGAAACAGATGGATCCGATCAATAAGCATAAAGAAGAGTGAGGACAGCGTATGAAGGACGGAAGTTTGTGGATGAAGAAGGAAGAAAAACGGACGGCGCCGGGGCTAAAAAGGGCGCTGAAAGCGGTTCTGGGACATAAGATAGTACGGCTGGCAGGAATTGCAGGAGTAAGTCTCCTTTTCTCAGCGTCTGCCGCCCAGACAGTGCTTGCGGATGATGCGGGTGTCTGGCAGCCGGTGGAGAATGGTTATTATCTGGTGGGAATGGACGGTTCTTACCTGACGGGTTGGCAGCAGATGGGCGGAAAATGGTACCTGCTCGGAGCAGACAGTTTGATGAAAACGGGCTGGGAGCAGGAAAATGGAACCTGGTATTATCTGCAAGGGGACGGCGCGATGGCGACCGGCTGGCAGAATATCGACGGAAAATACTATTTCCTGAAAGACAGCGGCGCGATGGAGGGAACGACCTTCACAAAGGATGAGACGCAGTATACGATCAACGCGGACGGCAGCCTGGCGAACGCCAAAAAGAAGAAAAACACGGGCGGCGGCGCGTACACGCTGGCATTTCTGGATGCAGATACCCAGGCGATGGCGGACAGCTTAAATGAGCTGAAGGCGGACGCGTTTGACGGGGATGAGGAAGAAGATTACTATGACGATGACAAAAAAGATTACGATAAAGATGCCAGCTTTATTTTAAATGGAAAATTACAGCAGATCGCCGAACACCGTCTGGCGATGGCACGCAGTAAGGGCTATGGAAGCAGCCGGATCCCGGATGAAGGCACACTTGATGATTACCTCAAATCCATCGGGGAAAGCACTGCGAGACGTCATACGGAGATTTACCTCATCAACTGTGATGATGTGACGCAGGCAGAAGAAAAGCTTCTGCGTAATCACGACAGCGACGAGAAAAAGCGCGTGGACCGGGTGATTTATTATAAGGAAATGGGTGTTGCACATCAGCAGGTCGGCGATAAGCATTATTATATGATTATTTTGATGCGGTAAGGATCGCAATCATTGTATGACAGGAGCAAGCAGGCATGAAACTGAAATTTTTACATAAACGCAAAGAAGAAAAACAGACGGAAAAAGAAGCCTTCTCCCTGCCGAAATTCATCATTGAGCGGAGCAGGGCGATCGAGATTGTCTTTCTGGTTCTGGTGCTGATATCAGCGCTCATGGCGCCGTTTGTCGAGATCAACTATGATCTGACGGAATACCTGCCGTCGACCGTCCAGTCCAAACAGGGACTGGACCTGATGGAAGAGAAATTCGGCTACCCCGGCACGGGGCGCATCATGATTGATGATGTTTCGCTTTATGAGGCGAAAGCCTACAAGGATAAAATAGAGGCGTTGGACGGAGTCGATCAGGTCATGTGGCTCGATACATCGACCAGCGTATACGCGGCGGACGCATTTATCAACTTTAATAGTGTTGATGAGTATTACAAGGATAATACGGCGGTTATGGATATTGTTTTTGTAAACGGCGACACGGATAAGAGGACGTCCCAGACGATCGATGAGATCAAGGACATTCTCGGAGACAAGGGACATTACGTCGGCATGGCGGTTCAGAACAAATCGCTGCAGGAAAATGTTTCGAGCGAGATGAAGCTGATTATGACGCTGGCGGTCGTGGTTATTTTCCTGATTCTGACCGTGACGACGAACTCCTGGTTTGAACCGGTGCTGTATCTGACGGTCATGGGCGTGGCGATCGTCCTGAACAAAGGAACGAACCTGTTTATCGGGCGGATATCCTTTTTGACGAACAGTGTGTCGGCGGTCCTGCAGCTCGCCTGCTCGATGGATTATTCGATTTTCTTAAGCCACGCGTTTGCGAGGGAAAAGGCAAAGGGACTGGATCAGATGACCGCGTTAAGCAACGCGATCAATGAGGCATTAAACTCCATTTTCGCCAGCAGCCTGACGACGATCGTCGGATTTATCGTTCTGTGTTTTATGAAGTTTAATATCGGATTTGATATGGGACTCGTGCTGGCAAAAGGTATTGTCCTGAGTCTTCTGACAGTGGTGTTTTTCATGCCGGCGATGATTCTGCGTATGACGCCGATGATTGAGAAAACATCCCATCGTTCGTTCCTGCCGTCGTTTGATAAACTCAGCCACGGTATCTACAACAGCCGCCGCATTGTGCTGATTCTGATTGCGGTGCTGGTGATCCCGGCATACACGGCGCAGAGCATGAACGATTTCCTCTACGGAAATGACGCGGTCGGCGCCAGCGAGGGAACGACGGTATATGAGGATGATGAGCTGATTACAGCGAAATTCGGACGAAGCAATATGATGATGGCAATCGTGCCGGATACTTCTTTTATCAAGGAAAAACAGTTCACGGATGAGCTGGAAGACCTGCCGTACATGAAGAGTGTAACGTCCTTGTCCGGGCAGCTCCCGGAGGGCGTACCGGAAGATTTCCTTCCGTACAGCATCACAAGCCTGTTACATAAAAAAGATTATGCGAGAATCCTTATTTACGTTAAGAGTAAGGGCGAGAGCAAGCTGGCGTACCAGTGCTCGGATGAGATCCAGGCGATCATGAAGAAATATTATCCGGAAAATTCGTATCTGGTCGGCACAACACCGTCCACACAGGACATCCAGACGACGATCACGAAGGATTACAGCCGTGTCAATGTGATGTCGCTGATCGGCGTATTTGTGGTTGTCATGTGGAGTTTTAAATCACTGATTATTCCGCTCCTTATCATGATTCCGATTGAGGTCGCGATTTTCGTCAATATGGCGGTACCGTACATCGTCGGAGACACGATGATTTTCATTGGTTACATTATCGTAAGCTGTATCCAGCTGGGCGCGACCGTCGATTATGCGATTCTGACGACGAACAATTATCTGGAATGCCGCAAGACGATGGATAAGAAGGAAGCGGCGATCGGGGCGCTGAATCTTGGTATTCCGGCGATTCTGACATCCGGTTCGATCCTGACCTGTGCCGGATATATTGTATACAAGGTATCGAGTGTCGCGGCGATCGGCGATCTGGGACATTTGATTGGACGGGGGGCTCTGATTAGTATGCTTTTTGTCTGCTCCCTGATGCCGGCATTTCTGGTATTGTTTGATCATATCCTGATGCAGAACGAATTTGAGAGGATTCATCTGTTTTTCAAAAAACGGCGCGAACGCCGCCATGCCCGTATGAAACGGGCGGCAAGACGCGTGGCTGGTGCCGTGTGGAAAGGGAAAAAGCCGCTGGTAGATTCAGTTACGTCGAAAAGAAAACAATTCGAAGCTGAAACGAAAGCGCTGGAAGATACAGAAATGACAGAGATGGGCGGTTCTCAAGAGAAAACAGATTCCGATGCGGAGGCGCGGGAGAAACACAGAAGAAAGCTCCGGCTACTCGGAAAAGTGAGAGAACGAAGAAAAGACCGGAAACGGAAGATGACAGAAAAAAGGGAGGCTGGAAGCCATGAAGAAGATCATTAGAAGAGGAGCGGCGGCGACGCTGGCAGCGGTTACGCTGGTAACGAGTGCGGCAGTTCCTGTCCGGGCGGCTGCACCAAGAGTTCAGGTAGATGAAACGATGTATGTCAATCTGGACTATTATGGAACGGCAACGCAGATCAATGTGGTCAAAGGCTGTACCACGAATGGACTGACCGAATATACCGATTATGGTACCTATGACAAGGTGGTCAACATGACGGACGACACGGCGCCGGAAATTGGCGATGGAACCGTCACATGGAAACTGCCGGAGAAGAATTCGCGTTTTTATTATCAATGTACGATGCCGAAAAACAGCGTCGATCTGCCCTGGACGTTTGACGTTTCCTATAAACTTAATGGAGTGGAAGCGGATGCATCCAAACTGGCGGGGGCGTCTGGTCTGGTTGAGGTCAATGTAAAGGCGACCCCGAATGAGGAGGCGAAGGCGTATTACAAAAATAATATGGTGTTGACCGTGCTTGTGCCGGTGGATATGGAGAAATGCTATAGTGTCGATGCGCCGGGCGCGCAGGTGCAGTCGGTTGGAAGCTATCAGGCGGCAATGTTTGCGGCGCTTCCGGGCGAGGACGGCGATTTTACAGTCCGGGTCGGCACGGATAAGTATGAGAATATCGGAGTCATTATGATGATGGTTCCGGGGACCCTGGATGAGCTGAACCGCATCAAGGATCTGAAAGAGGCGAAAGATACCTGGCGCGAGGATGGAAACAAGATGTATGACAGCATGAATGCGCTGTTAAAGACGATGGAATCCATGAAGTCGGATGTTTCCGGCGTGAAGGGCGGTCTGGCAAATCTCGATCAGGCGCGTGGAACCGTCAGTGCTAACCGGAAACAGATCGAGGCGCTCTCGACACAGGCGCTTGCTGATCTGCAGGCGGTTACGGATCAGACGACGGTCATGATTCCGTATTTACAGACGGCGCGCGATGCGGTGACGGATATTAACAGCAACACACAGGCGCTTTCCAATACGATGGAAGATATGCAGGATGAACTAGATCGCCTGTATGATCGTCTGGGAGGTTTGAGTAAATCGCTGCGTTCGGCAGCCGATGAGCTGAACAAGGGACTGCTCAGCCAGCAGTCGCAGGAGGCGATCGAGAAAGAGCTTGCTCAGAAGACGGCGGAGACCCAGAAGATTCTGGAACAGATTGACCAGCTTCTTGGAGAGGGAACTACTTCTCTGACGGCGACCGAACAGGGAGCCGAAAGCCTGAATCAGAGCCTGGATGCGCTGGATGGCACGAAGCTGAAACGAATCCGTAAGACGAAAACTGCCAATGCAGAGGAGACTGCGGCGGATACGTCAAGTTCAGCAGCCGGGACGGAAAATGGAACCGAGGCGGATATAACCTCCGGTAATTCTTCGGAGAAAGAGGCTGCAGTATCTGGTACAGAAGAAACGGCGGAAGACAAGAAGGATACAGGCGATTCTGCTTCAAAAGACAGTGAAGACGCGCAGGTAAATGCATTTGGAACCGAGGCTTCTTCCGAAGAGCTGACAGTCGGACCGTCCGGCGAACCGGGAAGCGGCGGCGTCAATGATGCAAGCTGGGAAGACGAGATTGGAAATGCAGAGGATGACGTAGAAGAATCGCTGCAGTCCCTGTCATCGACGACCTATGCAGCCGGTGTGAAGAGTCTGGTAGAATCGACGAAAGGCATTTTCCAGAAAATTGAGGAGATGCAGAAATCAGCAAAAGAGGTTGTCAACCGGGTCAATGGAGCGTTCCAGACGGCCGGAGACATCAGTGGAAAGACGGGCTCTACCCTGTCGGCACTGAGAAGTTCCACGGATGAGCTGATTAATTTGCTGGATGATATGCGCGTTCTGATTGAAACGACTGATAAGTATGTTCCGACGATGCTGGATTCGCTGTCAGATTCGGAAGAGCTGATGAATCGTCTGACGAAGACGCTGTATACCACACATGATATGCTGAGCCTTTTAAATGACACGCTGATTTCAGCTGGAGATTCTCTGGATGCCGGTACGAAGGCAACACTTCAGGGAATGGAGAAGCTTCTTGATAAGAATCTGACGATGATTGATAATATTTCAGCCATCCGCGAAGCGGGAGACAGCATGAAGAGTACGCTTGATGAGCAGCTTGATAAGTTTGAGGATGAGAATAATTTCCTGAACATGGATCCAGAGGCAGATAAGATTTCCTTTACTTCCTCCAAGAACCCGTCCCCGAACAGCGTGCAGATTGTCCTCAGAACGGATGAGATTAGCGATGATGATGACGCGACGGATATTTCCGATCAGGAATCCACAAGCGACAGCGATGAAGGTCCGCTGAAACGGATGTGGAATGTACTGGTGGCGATTGTGAAAGCAATTATCCAGATATTCCAGAACCGGTAGAATAAACGAAAGGAAAGCCTCGAAGTGGTTCAGACTTCGAGGCTTTCTTTTTGTGAGTGGACCAGACGGGAGTTGAACCCGCCCAAAACCCTTGATTTTAAAGGTTCTTTAAGCATCGTGTGATATTTCGTGTGATACTTGCTCAAAATGCTTATTGATAAGGTCATTTTGTTTTACAGACTCATTTGAGATAGCATTTCGGTAAACAGTTTTCATCACACCGTCAGTGCTCCAGCCGCCGCGTTGCAGAATATACTGATCCGGAACACCAATGGCGTGCATGATACTTGCCGAGTAGTGCCGCAGATCATGAAAGCGGAAATCTGGAAGCCCGGCTTTCGCCAACGCCCGCTTGAAACGGTGTGAGATGGTATCAGGGGTGGACGAAAACAAATGCCCTTTGATACCGGATAGTTTTGCGATTACCGGATCCGGAAGCGGTATAGTGCGATAGGAGGCATAGGTTTTAGGAACCTTTGTGTACCATACGTTATCCTTGCCCCGGACATAACTCTTTGTAATGGAGACCATGTTGCCTGTAATGTCTTTGTCAGTAAGAGCGCAGAGCTCGCTGCGGCGTAATGGCCCGAAAGCTCCCAACAGTACAGCACGCTCCAATTCTGGATCATCTTGAATGCTATCCAGCAATTTTTTTATGTCAGCATCAGAAGGACAATACAGTTCAGCCTTCTTTTTGGCTGGCAGCTGGATCTTAAAATGTTGATCCGGAGCAAACATTTCCAGGGTCGGCTTCAACAGTCCGATGATGTTATGGACTGATTTTGGAGATAGGTCTCGGCTCATGTCGGAGATCCAGATCTGCAGCTGCTGGCTGGTTAAGTCATTGATTTTAGTTTTCCCGAATGGTCCGGAAAAACGGGTTTTATAAATGGATTCGTATCCGCGTATGGTGGCAGGAGAAAGGACGCCGTCCTTTGCGTCGATATACCTCCGGGCAGCACTCTGGACCGTTAGATTGGAGGCGGCCTCTTGCTCGTATTTGCGATGTAGCTGCCATTCGCTTCGCAGTGCTTTAGCTTCTGCCAGCGTCGGAGCCGTAAAACTGCGGTAGTGCTTTTTGCCAGCATCGTCTGTGTAATCATATGCCTGGATCCGGACAGAGCCGGACGGCAGCAAGTGCTTTTGTTTTTTTGCCATATATCATTCTCCTCTCTGGTTGCGATGCCGCAACTCTTTAAATCTATACACACGGTGATAGACTCTGTGTGGATTTTATAAATGGGTATAAGAATAACAGCCCTTGCCAGAGTGCTCTGGAAATGATATAATTCAGGTGTTCAAGCTGGATTAATCATAACCGGAGCAATCCGGTAAGAGAAATCTATGTAAAGCCGTTCGGTGTTGGTAGCACCGGGCGGTTTTGCGTTTTATAAAGTAGAAAATAAATAGGATTTAATTTATTTGGAAGTTGTATTTGGCAGCTTTCTAGCTTTTGTCCGAATCCCGTCGATATGTTCAAATAAATCATCCTTGATAGGAGAACGCATAGGATCCAGAATAAAATCAATTCCTTCACGTCGAGCTTGCTTGGCAGCCGGAACGAAGTCACTGTCTCCAGAAATTAAAATAATACGATCAACCTGCTTTTTAAAAGCTAAAGAGGAGATATCAACACCAATACGCATATCCACGCCCTTTTGGGAAATGGACAGAGAAAAATCTTTTTCAGTTAAATCAGAAATGGAAATTTTCCCAGATAGCAACTTTTTAGTAATATCCGGTTTAATATTAAATAAAGCTTGTTCTTCAGCTAAACGTCCAAGTCGAAGAGCAAATTTTCGTTGATGCTTCAGTTCATTGAAAAAATCAGTTGCCCAAGAAAAATCTGGAGTCTGAGATAAATTAATAGCACGTTTTAATAGTGGATGGTAAATGTTTTTTGCACTTGGCGGGCAATCGTAGTAGAAAACTCTATACAAAGAAGCCCCCTCTTTTTCCTCTGAGATGTGGCGATGGCAGTAGAATGAAAGCTCTTTTGCACGTTCGGCTGGCGTTTTGTCACCATATATATTAAAAGCACGTTTTCTATAAAAAGCTCCGTCTACA
>ERZ838399.2348-NODE-2348-length-14500-cov-7.174593_pt1 | contig 14500 bp, 9 predicted proteins | sample MGYA00519683_ERZ838399 | MGnify/ENA primary metagenome ERZ838399 (study PRJEB31850, sample SAMEA3708833) | human gut metagenome | biome: human gut; feature: human-associated habitat; material: faeces | place: China | collected 2014 ...
CCAGACTGAACAGCAGGTTAACAAAGCTGGACACCACACGGCTGATGGGGAAAATAAACTTGGGCACGTACACCTTCTTGATAAGGGACGAGTTGCCCAGCACGCTGCCCATGCCCATATTGGTGCTCTCGTTAAAGAAGTTGAACAACGTGTTGCCGCAGATGAGGTAGAGCGGGAAGTTGTCGATCTGGAAGCGGAACATATAGGAAAACACCAGCGTTTGCAGCAGCATCATCAGCAGGGGGTTCAGGATGCTCCACACATAGCCGAGGAAGCTGCGGCGGTATTTTACCTTGAGGTCACGGGTGACCAGCTCGCGGATCAGCGGCCGGTACTTGGAAAAGTTGTGCCAGCTGCCGCGCAGCTGGGCGGTGGTTTTACCTTGCATTGGAAAATGGCTCCTAGTAAAGTTTTGATTTTTTGGGGGCGGGCCGCGCCGCTTTGCGCCCATAGGGCGTCGGGCGCAGGGCTGCCGTTACTGTTTAAAGGGGGTATCCCCGGTCAGGCCGTCTGCGCGCAGCATGTTCTGCATCACGTCGATGTCGGCGCTGATGTCCATGGCATCGGCGGCAAACAGCTGGTCCAGCTGGGTCTCAAAGGCATGCACCAGCGTGTCCATCGTCTGCTCAATGCGGCGCTTTGACTCCGAAATGTTCTCACCTTCCACGCCCTGATTATCCAGCTCGGCGTAGGTGTTCAACAACTTGAGCGAGGTGGGCAGGTAATAGTCCATAAATTTGCGCATCTGGGGCAGCTTGTCGGGGTCGGACTTGGCCTGCTCAAAAATTTTGGCCGAGACCGCTTCCAGCCGGCTGATCTTGTCGCTCATCTCCTCATCGGGGATGGCATCATTGACCCGGCGCAGCTCGTCCAATATCTTCTGGTACTGGTCCCGCTCGGGCATATCGGTCTGCTTTTGGGGCTGCTTTTCGGGCTTCGGGGCGGGGGCGGGGGCAGGCGTTGGCTCGGGCGGGCGCTCGCTGACCACCAGACATTTGCGGCGCATATCCAGATAGGCATCGGGGCCGAACAGCCCCTCGTCAATGCAGTTTTCCAGATGCTTGCAGCACTTGTCATAGCTGCAGGGCAGCGCATCGGCAATGTCCTGAATGTACATATATTTTGCATCGCCGACGATCTTGTCGATCTTGCGGCGCATCCGGCGGGAGGTGCGGATGTGCCAGCCGCCGAACAGGCAGCCGATGCCGCCGGTGAGCGACATCAGCATCGGCATCGAATCCTCGACCAGCCAGGTCCAATAGCTGCCGCCCTCCGTCAGGGCCTCGGGCAGCCAGTAGATGGCGCTGGGCAGCGCCGCCAGCGCGCAGAGAAGCAGCAGCACGCCCGCCACCGTCAGGCCGGTGGCCAGCGCCGCGCCCTTCAGCCTTTTGGCGGCCGGCTGCGCGCCGGGGTCGGCGCTGCCGTTGAGGGGGCGCACCTCGGCATCATAGACCGGCGTTGTGTTGACACGGCCAAAGCCCTGTGTGCGCACCCGGGCCTTTTCTGCAAAGCCGCCGAGCTTACCGTTCTTCATGGCGGTATTCAGCCCGATGAAGATGAATCCCAGCGGCCACCATACCACAAAGCCGATGACAATGGCCCACCACGGGAACTGGAACGGGCCGTCCCCGGCGTGGTATTCACTGCGGTTGTAGTTGTTCTGGTAGCGCGGGCCGCTGCCGGAGTAGGGGTGCTCCGGGTCCGTGTACTTGGGTCGTTCGTTTTGGTTGGGCATGGATGGCTCCTTCGGCGATCCTATCGCCTGTGCGTTATGGGATGTCCGCCAGCAGGTTTTTCATATCCTCGCTCAGATAGTAGGTGCTGCCGGCCTGGTAGGGATTGTTTTTGCTGTAGGGCAGATGGGTGCAGAGGTAGCTGACCCACCGGCTGTAGCCCGACACTGTAAGGTGTACGCCGTCAGGCTGGGCAAAGTCTGTCATCAGGCAGCCTGCATCATCGGCAAACTCGGCGTTCAGGTCAAGGTAATAGCAGCCGCGCTCGGCGCAAAGCTGCTGGATGGCCGCGTTGATGACCGCCAGCCGGTCAGGCGCAAGGCCGGGCAGCGTATCGCTGATCTTCTCCTGCGTGGCGGGCAGGACCGACTGCACATAGAACGCCGTGTTCGGCAGCGCCGTGCGCAGCTCGTCCAGCATTTTGCCGTAGTAGGCCAGAAAGCTGTCATCATTGCCGGGCTGGACCAGCGCGTTTGTGCCGATAAGGATATACAGCTTGGCGGGCTGGGCGGCGGTCAGCACATCCAGCGGGACCTCCTCGCCGCGGTCGGGGCTTGAGACGGTCGTGCGGTTGACGATGGTGTTGGGGCTGATGCCCTCATACCCGCAGACGAGCGCGCCGCCCACATCAATATTGTACTCATTGACGCAGAAGCCCGCCGTCAGCGAATCGCCCAAAAATGCGGCGTCCGCAAACCAGCTGGTATCCACCCGGCCAAACTCCGGCAGGGCGGCCGGCTTTTGCGGCAGCGCCGTGTAGGTGTAGCCGCTGTCCGCCGTCTGGCGCTGCGGGCCTACGGTGCCCCAGTTCAGTGCCGGGGCAGCGGCGCCGCTCTCCCCCGCGCCGCCGTAGGGCACGGGGGCCACCAGCCGGGTGCTGCTCGGCTCTGCCGTGGCGGCGGGGGGCTCCGGCTCCCCCTTGGCGCTCTTGGGCAGCAGCGCCGTGATGACACCGGACAGCACAAGGATGCCGCACACCGTCCCCGCAAAGGCAAGGCGGCGGCGTCTGCGGCGCAGCTCTCTGCGGCGGCGGGCGGCGGCCCGGCGCTGCTCCTGCGTGGGGGTGCGGCGCTGCGGGGGCGGGGCTGCCTGCTCCCGGTCGGGGACGGCCCAGTCCCCCTCCATATGATAGCTTGTATTCGTGCGCGGACGGCGCGGTCCGCGGTCGTTCGGGGTCGGCATAGGGATGCCCCCTTTCCTTGTTAAGGCTTGTAGTAGGGACGGCCGTCCCTCTGGGCATTGTAAATCAGTATTGATTATAGCACAAAGCTTTTATAAATAACAGTAGGTGAGAGCAAGTTTTTGGCTCTTGCTAAATAGGAACCGGCATTGTATAATAAGAAAATAAATAAAAGGCGCCGCCGTTCTGCGGGGGACGCTTACAATTTTTGGGGTGTAATCATGGCAGAAGAGAAATTTTCCAACTTTTTGACGGATATTATCGACGCCGACCTCGCCGAGGGCAAGGTCGATGTTGTGCATACCCGTTTCCCGCCGGAGCCGAACGGCTACCTGCATATCGGCTCCGCCAAGGCGATCTTCATCAACTACACGATCGCCAAGCACTACGGCGGCCTGTTCAACCTGCGGTTTGACGACACGAACCCCGCCCGCGAGGGTGATGAGTATGTGCAGAGCATCCTGCAGGACCTGAAGTGGCTGGGTGCCGAGCCGAACGGCGGCATTTTCTACGGCAGCGATTATTTTGAGCGCTGCTATGAGTACGCCGAGCAGCTCATCAAAGAGGGCAAGGCCTATGTCGATGACCTGACCCGCGAGCAGATGCAGGAGTACCGCGGCAACGACGCCGGCAAGCCCAGCCGCCCCAGCCCCTACCGCGACCGCACGCCCGAGGAAAACCTCGACCTGTTCCGCCGTATGCGCGCCGGTGAGTTTGCGGACGGCGAAAAAACGCTGCGCGCCAAAATCGACCTCGCCAGCCCGAACATGAACATGCGCGACCCGACCATCTACCGCATCAAGCATGTTGCGCATCACCGTCAGGGCGACAAGTGGTGCATCTACCCGATGTACGACTTTGCGCACCCCATTCAGGACGCCATTGAGGGCATCACCTTCAGCCTGTGCAGCCTTGAGTTTGAGAACCACCGCCCGCTGTATGACTGGGTCATCACGAACCTGTTCGGCAAAGAGTTCCCCAAGCAGCGCGAGTTTGCCCGCCTGAATGTGACAAACACCGTCATGAGCAAGCGCTACCTGCGCGAGCTGGTCGAGAAGAACATCGTGGACGGCTGGGACGATCCCCGCATGCCCACCCTGTCCGGTCTGCGCCGCCGCGGCTACACGCCGACCAGCATCTTCAAGTTCGTCAGGGACGCCGGCATCTCCAAGGCGGACAACCTTGTGGACATGCGCCAGCTGGAGGCCGTGCTGCGCGCCGAGCTGGAGCTGAACGCCCAGCGCCGTGTGGCTGTGCTGGAGCCTGTCAAGCTCATCATTGACAACTACCCCGCCGACCAGTGCGAGTATTTTGACCTGCCCAACAACCCGAACCGCGATGCGAACGATACCACCACCCGCCCCGTGGCCTTTACCAAGGAGCTGTGGATCGAGAACAGCGACTTCTTTGAGGTACCGCCGCCGAAGTTCAAGCGCCTGACGCTTGGCAGCGAGGTCCGCCTGATGGGTGCCTATCTTGTCCGCTGCACCGGCGTAGACAAGGACGAGAACGGCAAGGTCGTGGCGATCCACGCCGAGGCCGACCTTGAGACCCGCAACGGCAACCCCGCCGACGGCCGCAAGGTGCGCGGCACGATCCACTGGGTCAGCTGCGCCCACTGCATTGAGGCCGAGGCCGAACTGTATGACAAGCTGTTCACCGAGGCCAACATGAACGGCATCCCCGATGACGCCGACTTCAAGGATTATCTGAACCCCGACAGCGTCAAGGTGCTGCAGGGTGCCAAGCTGGAGGAGAGCCTGAAGGACGCCAAGCCCGGCGACCGCTTCCAGTTCGTACGCAACGGCTACTTTACGCCGGACAGCAAGCACGAGGGCGTCTACAACCGCATCGTCACGCTGAAGGACAGCTTCAAGCTGTAAGCCCTATACGCAAAGCCCTGATCTGCCCTGAAAAATCGGAGCGGCCGGGCTTTTTTTGACAGGCCGGAAAAAGGAGGAGTTCCGATGAGACGCATTATGCTTTTGTCTGCCGGGCTGCTGGCGCTGGGCCTTACGGCCTGCGGGGCTGCCGGGGCGGTGAATCCCGCCGCATCCCCTGCCGCACCGGCGCCCACTGCGCTGCCTGACGAAAACACGCCTGAAATTTCTGAGCCCGCCGTTTCCGTTGAGCCTTACAGTGACCTGCGTTATCTGCCCTGGCTGGATGACTATGCCAAGCAGACCTACCAGCCGGGCGAATACACGGCCGAGGACCTGTATACCTACACCTACAACACCGGCACCATCTTTGCGGGGGCCGAGGACGAAGCCGCCGCATTGCTGGAGGCGTGCAAAGACCCCGGTCTGGGTGTGCGCAGCTTGCAGGCGCGCGGCATCACCGGCAGGGGCGTGAACGTTGCCATTCTGGACCAGCCGCTGCTGACCGACCACCCCGAATTTGCCGACCGCATCGCCGCTTACTACGATACCGGCTGCGAGGGGGAGACCGGTTCCATGCACGGCCCGGCGGTAGCCAGCCTGCTGGCGGGCAAAACCATCGGCGTGGCGCCGGATGCCAACATTTACTATGCGGCCTGGCCCTCTTGGCTGATGGACAGCCGCTATGCCGCCGAGGCGCTGGACTGGGTGCTGGAGCAAAACGAGGCGCTGCCCGAAGGTGAGAAGATTCGGGTCGTTTCCGTTTCGGCTGCGCCCGGTTCCGCCGATATGTTCCAGAACACCGACCTCTGGAACGCCGCAGCCGCCCGTGCCGAAGAAGCCGGGGTTCTGGTTTTGACCGTAGAGGGCGCAGGCACAAAACCGGACCGCCTTATGCCCTATCCTGCTGTCCTTGACCCAAACGCCCGGGATGACCCAGCCGCCTGTCGGGTCGGCTTTCCTGGCGAGGACGGTTCCTCGGTGTTTGCAAAAAATGCACTTGCTCTCCCCTGCTCTTACCGCACAACAGCCGAGGAATACACCGCCGGGCAGTTCGGCTACACCCACTACGGACAAGGCGGCCTGAGCTGGGGCATCCCCTATTGCGCCGGGGTCATGGCGCTGGGCTGGCAGGTGGACCCCACCCTGACCGGCGATGAGATCATGCGGTATTTGCTTTCCACCGCCGCCACCGGCACGGATGGCAACTCCATTATCGACCCGGTACAGTTTATCCAAACGCTGCAGACCGAGCGCGGCGCATAACAACAGCCGGCCCCGCAAAGAGGTCGGCTGTTTTACTTACTCCAGTCCCTTCGCTGCCTTGCAGCGTTTCAGCCAGCCGCCGCGCTTGTAGTAAAGGATAAAAAGCAGCGAGGCCAGCGTCCATGTCAGCGGGTAGCTAAGCTCCACCGTGGCGATGGTATGATACCGCGGCACCATCAGGGTCAGCCACAGCACACGCAAACCGCAGACGAAGAACACCGTGATCAGCGTCGGCACCCGCACATCGCCGCAGCCGCGCAGCGCACCGGAAAGCACCTCAATACTGATATAGGTAATGTAGACCGGCGTCAGCACATGCATCATGCCCACGCCCACCGCAACGACTGCATCGTCCTGACTGAACAGCCGGAACAGCGGCTCGGCAGCGTTGTAGAACACCACGCTGATGACCAGCGTGACGCCCGCCGCCATCGCCATGCAGACCCGCACGCCGTTGCGCACGCGGTCGTACTGCCGCGCACCGAAGTTCTGCCCCGCAAAGGTCGTGATCGCAATACCCAGCGAGTTGATCGTCATCCAGAACACAAAGTCGATCTTGCCGTAGACGCCCCATGCCGCGATGGTGCTGGTGCCGAAGCTGTTCATGCTGCTCTGGATCAGCATATTACTGACATTGTACATGGCGCTCTGGGCCGCCGCCGGGATGCCGATCATGCAGATGGCGGCCAGCACCTCGGTGTGCAGGCGCAGCTTTTCCGCCCGGATATGCCACGGCGTGCCCTCGGACCCGGCGATGCAGCGCAGCGTCAGCACCGCGCTGGCGACCTGACTTAGCACAGTGGCCAGCGCCGCGCCCGCCACGCCCCAGCCGAACACCGCAATAAACACGACATCCAGCACGATATTGACAAGCGAGGCCGCAATCAAAAAGTAGAGCGGCCGCTTGGAATCGCCGATGGCACGCAGGATATTGGTACCCATGTTGTAGAGCATCTGGGGGATCATGCCAAGGGAATAGATGCGCAGATACAGCGCCGAATCCGCAAGGATCTCCTCCGGGGTGCCCATCAGGCGCATCATCGGTGTGGCGCTTGCAAAGCCAAGCACCGTCAGCAGCGCGCCCAGCCCCACGCTGAGCACTAGCGCCGTGTGTACCTGCCGGTCCACAGCCTCGGGGTCATGCGCGCCCCAGCTTTGGGCAATGACAACGCCCGCGCCGCTGCACAAGCCGACAAACAGCCCCACCAGCAAATTGACAAAGGCGCCCGTGGCCCCCACCGCCGCCAGCGCATTGGTGCCCACAAAGTTGCCAACGATCAGCGTATCCGCCGTGTTGTACAGCTGCTGGAACAGTGTGCCGAACCAAATCGGCAAAAAGAAGAGCAGCAGCTGCTTGGGGATGCTGCCGGTCAGAATATCCGTTTGTTTTAGACTTCTCATAGCACACTCTCTTTCTCACACTTTCCCTATTCTATGCTATTTCCCCGCACAATGCAACCCCGCCCCGCCGGGGCACGGTTTTGTGTGAATTTGCAACAATTCAGGCAATATACATGCGATTTTATGCGAAAATTCAGTCGTGCCGGGGCGCTTTTTTCACAAAAAACAACGGCACAGCGTTGTGCAGCGCTGCAATTTGTTATTTCGCCCAACAAAGCCGGTGGATTACGGCGAATTTCGTGCATTTTTTGCATTGTTTTGCCGCAGCGATTGAAAAAAGTAAATACCATGGTAAACTAGAAGTAAGACAATTAGGGGTGGAGTGCCCCTGAAAATGAATTGTGGAGGAATTATTATGTTCGAGAAAATTCGTAACCTCAAGAACAAGAAGGGCTTCACGCTGGTGGAGCTGATCGTTGTTCTGGTCATCCTGGCCATTCTGGCTGCCCTGCTGGTCCCGGCCCTGACTGGGTACATTGATAAGGCAAAAGAGCAAAGTTTGGTCAGTGAGGCCTCTATGGTTTTGACTGCCGCTCAGGCCACGGTGTCTGAGGCTTACGGCTCTGGTGCCATTGATAACACTGCTGCGCTCACTGCTTCCGCAAAAAAAGGTGATATGGTAGACCAGATTAAAGAGCTTTCTGAAACTGCCCAAAAAGCAGATGCTCACTGGGCAATCACCCTCAAAGTTGCCGATGCAAGTGCCACCTACAAAACCATCAAAATTGCCACCTTGGAGTATACCGATGGAAAGAACGCCATTAAATACACCGAGGGCACTGGTTGGGGCCCCACGCTCAAAGGGCAGACCGATGTCACTCCCGGAGCTTTGAATGATACCGACACAAACGGCTAAAATCTATTATCACAAAAACCGATATGTACCTATGAGTTAATGCATATCGTTTCATTTTCGTTGAAAAGCATGTACAACACATTCTTGCCGTTCTCGACAAGTTTGGTTGCACATGCTTTTTCTTTGCCTATAGCCTAAAAGTAGTTAAGAGACATTCATCCGTCCTTTCCTTGACAATTATACCTGTTTACGATATAGTTAATTAAATAACATTCTGCATCGCAGATTCCTTTGCAATAGCACAAGAAAGGCCCGGTAAATGAAATGAAGCACAAAAACAAAGGCTTTACGCTTGTTGAACTGATTGTGGTATTGGTCATTCTGGCTATACTGGCCGCCCTGCTGGTCCCGGCGCTGACTGGGTACATCGACAAGGCAAAAGAGAAAAAGATTGTTGCCGAGACCCGCATGGTCGTTATGGCTGTCCAGACGGTGACATCTGAGGTGTATGGTCAGCTTGGCGCTGGCAGTGATTTCTGTTCTTCGACTAAAGTAAACACAAACGATTGGCTTTCGGCCTTGGGAACAGACGGAAAATACATGACCGAAATCAAAAAATTAGCAGAGGTGTTTGCTTCCAATCCGAAGGCAACCTTTAACGCAACAGCCACGGCACAGGGTAAGGTTTTAACGCTTATCTACAACAACGGTGTATATACTTGTACATATAACGCAAACGAACAGAGTTACACTACAATAAAGAATCCCCCCGAAGCTCCCCTTCCTTTGGGTAGTTCCGTAGTATTCGGTTAACCCCTAACTTCCAATCAAGCATCTGCGCTTTCAGACTCACAAATATCTTTCCCCGCCACCCTTACCCGGTGGCGGGATTTTTTTGTGCCAGCCACCGCCGCCGCAGTTCCTGCGCGGCGGCGGTGGTTTTTCTTTTGCGTTTAAGGGGGTTCTATGCTATAATGCCCTGTAAAGGAGTGATTTCATGTCGATCGTATGGGAGCCGTGCGCTGCGGGGGTTCGGGTGCTGCGGGTGCTGGGGGACAGCCCCTGCCCTGCCGTGCCGGAAACCGTGGAGGGTCTGCCTGTCACCGAAATTGGGCCGTACTGCTTTGCCGACAAGCCGGTCAAGGCCGGGGCGCGGCACAGCGGGGCCGACACCCATGAGATCACCGGCAATTTTGTGGAGGAGGTCACCCTGCCCGACACGGTGCGCACCCTGCACAGCGCGGCGTTTTACAACTGCCGCCGCCTGCGCCGCCTCAGCCTTGGGGCCGGGGTCGAGGGGCTGGGCAGCGACCTGTTCACGAACTGCCGCAGCCTTGCGCGGCTGTGCCTGCGCGCCGCGCCCGATGCCCCCACCGGCCTGAAAAAGCTGCTGGGGGCCATCAGCGCCGACATTACCGCCGAATTTGACGGCGCACGGCTGTTTTACCCCGAATATTCCGAATTTCTTGACGAGAACACGCCCGCGCACATCTTCAACCATAACATTGAGGGCGAGGGCTACCGGATGCGGCAATGCTTTACGGCGGCCGGTGCGGTGGACTACGCCGCGTTCGATGCGTCCTTTGCGCAGGCCTGTGTCGGCGAGGGCGAGGGTGCGCTCTGCCGGCTGGCGCTGGGGCGGCTGGTGTTGCCGTTTGCGCTGGGCGGGCAGGCCCGCGCCGACTATGAATTTTACCTGCGTGCCCACCCAGCGGCCGCGTTCCGCCTTGCCATCGACACCCGGGACGAGGCCGCCCTGCGGCTGCTGGTCGGCTTAGGACTGCCCACCGCCGAGGCCGCCGCCTACTGCGCCCGCGCCGGTTGGAGCGCCGGGGCCGCGATTTTGTTGGGCCGCGCCAAACGAGCGAAAAAATCATACAGCTTTGATGACCTGTAGCGCCGTTGCAGAAGCAGGTTTACAGGCGGTCAGTTCCCGGGGCAGATGTAGGGGTCGATGCTCGCATCGACCCGCGGGCGGATGCAAGCATTCGCCCCTACAATTTACGATGCAATCAATCAGACGTTCAGCTCCACATGCTGGCCCAGGTCCTCTTTGTTGGCGTCCAGCACGGGACGGATAACTTCGGCCAGAAACTCTTCCACCTGCTGCGGGGCGCGGCCGGTGAAATCTTCGGGGCTCAGCTCGGCCTCGATCTCCTCGCGGGTCAGACCGAATGCAGGGTCAGCTTCCACGCGGGCAATCATATCATTGGGCTTGCCCTCCTGCTTGACCACAGCGGCAGCGGCCACGGCGTGCTCGCGCAGGCGCTCGTGCAGCTCCTGGCGGTCGCCGCCTTTCTTGACGGCTTTCATCATGATGTTCTCACTGGCCATGAACGGCAGCTCAGCCATCACGCGGCTGCGGACAACCTTGGGGTAAACCACCAGCCCGTCCGAAACATTCAGCAGAATGTTCAGGATGGCATCAGCGGCCAAAAAGCCCTCAGCCATGGCGATGCGCTTGTTGGCGGAATCGTCCAGCGTGCGCTCAAACCACTGGGTGCCGGCGGTGATGGCGGGGTTCAGCACATCCACCATCAGGTAGCGGGAAAGCGCGCAGATGCGTTCGCAGCGCATGGGGTTGCGCTTGTACGGCATGGCGGAAGAACCGATCTGGTTCTTTTCAAACGGCTCCTCCATCTCCTTAAAGTTGGCCAGCAGGCGGATGTCGGTGGCCATCTTCATGGCGCTCTGGGCAAGACCGGCAATGGCGGAAAGCACATTGTAGTCCACCTTGCGGCTGTAGGTCTGGCCGCAGACGGGCACAACCTTGTCAAAGCCCATCTGGGCGCACACATCGGCTTCCACTGCCTTGACCTTGGCAGAATCGCCGTTGAACAGCTCAATAAAGCTGGCCTGGGTGCCGGTGGTACCCTTAACGCCGCGCAGGGCCAGCTGGCTGATCTGGTGGTCAATCTCCTGCAGGTCCATGTAGAACTCGTTCATCCACAGGGTAGCGCGCTTGCCAACGGTGGTCAGCTGGGCGGGCTGGCAGTGGGTGTAAGCCAGGCAGGGCATATCCTTGTACTGCTCGGCAAAATCGGCCAGGTTGGCCAGCACGCCGATCAGCTTTTTGCGCACCAGCTGCAGGCCTTCGCGCATGATGATAACATCGGTGTTATCGCCAACATAGCAGCTGGTAGCACCCAGGTGGATGATACCCTTTGCCTTGGGGCACTGCAGGCCGTAAGCGTAAACATGGCTCATGACATCGTGGCGCACCAGCTTTTCGCGGGCAGTGGCTTCCTCGTAATTGATGTCATCCTTGTGGGCTTCCAGCTCGGCAATCTGTTCATCGGTAATGTCCAGGCCCTGCTTCTGCTCAGCCTTGGCCAGCGCAATCCACAGCCTGCGCCAGGTGCGGAACTTGTTATCGTCCGAGAAAGTATACTGCATCTCATCGGAAGCATAACGGGTGGAAAACGGAGAAATATAACGATCATGTGCCATTGGTCGGGTTTCCTTTCTTACAGCATGTCTTACAGTTTGAAGTAGTTCACGCCGCCTTCAAAAATCGGCTGGTACTTGTCGCCGGTAACGTTTTTGTACAGGCTGTCGCCGCTGCGCTCAGAATGGCCCATCTTGCCGAACACGCGGCCGTCCGGGCTGGTGATGCCCTCGATAGCCAGCACAGAGCCGTTGGGGTTGAAGCTCTGGTCCATGGTGGGCACGCCGGTCAGATCCACATACTGGGTAGCCACCTGACCGTTGCGCAGCATGGTGTCCAGCACCTCCTGCGGAGCCACAAAGCGGCCCTCGCCGTGGCTGATGGCGATGGTGTGCATCTCGCCCACCTCGCACTTGCTGAGCCACGGGCTGCCGGTGGAAGCCACACGGGTGTGCACCAGCATACTCTGGTGACGGCCGATGGTGTTGAAGGTCAGGGTGGGGTCGCAGGCGGTGATGGGACGGATATCGCCGTAGGGCACAAGACCCAGCTTGATCAGAGCCTGGAAGCCGTTGCAGATGCCCAGCATCAGGCCATCGCGCTGCTGCAGCAGACGGCGCACAGCCTCGGTGACCGCAGGATTGCGGAAGAAGGAGGCGATGAACTTGGCGCTGCCGTCCGGCTCGTCGCCGCCGGAGAAGCCGCCGGGCAGCATGACGATCTGGCTTGCGTCAATGGCCTTGACCAGTGCCTTGCAGCTCTCGGCAACGTCGGCGGGGGTCAGGTTGCGCACCACCAGAATCTCGGGGTCGGCACCGGCGCGGGCAAAGGCCTTGGCGGTGTCATACTCGCAGTTGGTGCCGGGGAACACCGGGATGATGACCTTGGGCTTTGCAACACCGATCTTGGGTGCAGCGGGAGCGGTCAGGCTGCCGTTGATCTTTTCCACAGCGGGGCCGGCCTTGCGGTAAGGATACACAGGCTCCAGCTTGCTCTCCCAGATCTCCTGCAGTTCGGCCATATCCAGCTTTTCGCCGCAGGACTCGAAGGTGTACTCCTTGGTAGTCTCGCCCAGCAGCATACCGGCGGGAGAATCAGACACCATTTCCAGAATGATGGAGCCATACATGGGCTCAAACATCTGATGGGTGGTCATGTCCGCACGCATCTTGAAGCCGATGCGGTTGCCCAGACCCATCTTGAACAGTGCCTCGGCAATGCCGCCGTAGCCCACGGAGCAGGCAGAAGCGACCATGCCTTCTTCGATCATGTTCTCCACGATCTTGTAGTTGGCCTTCAGGGAGAAGAAGTTGGGGCAGCCGGTCTCCGGGTCAATGATGGGGCGCACGAGCACCACGGTGCTCTCGGGCTTCTTGAACTCGGTGGAGACTACGCGGCTTGCCTTGCCAATGGCAGTGGCAAAGGACACCAGCGTGGGGGGCACATCCAGCTGTTCAAAGGAGCCGGACATGCTGTCCTTGCCGCCGATGGAAGCGATGCCCAGACCGATCTGCGCATCCAGTGCGCCCAGCAGGGCAGCCAGCGGCTTGCCCCAGCGCTCGGGCTTGTTGCCCAGACGCTCGAAGTACTCCTGGAAGGTCAGGTAAGCGTCCTCGTAGCGGAAGCCGGTGGCTACCAGCTTGGTCACGCTCTCAATAACAGCCAGCCGTGCGCCCACATACTGGTTGGCGCTCATCAGGTAGGGGTTATAGCCCCATGCCATGCCGGAGCAGGTGGTGGTCTCGCCGTCCACCGGCAGCTTGGCTACCATGGCGTTCTGGGGGGTCAGCTGGTATGCACCGCCAAAGGGCATGAGCACGGTAGCTGCACCGATGGTAGAGTCGAACCGCTCGGAAAGACCCTTCTTGCTGCAGACGTTCAAATCGCCCACCATGGACTTCATCTTCTGGCTGAAGGTCAGGCCGGCCCACTGGGGCTGCCAGACGCTGCCCTTTTCCACATGGACGTTCTGGTGCTTCTCTGCACCGTTGGAGTTCAGGAACTCACGGCTGATGTTCACGATGGAAACGCCGTTCCACACCATGTTCAGGCGCTTTTCCTCGGTGACCTTAGCCACGGGGGTAGCCTCGAGGTTCTCCTCGGTGGCAATGGCGATGAACTTGTCCACATCCTCCGGGGCAAGGGCCACAGCCATGCGCTCCTGGCTCTCGCTGATGGCCAGCTCGGTGCCGTCCAGACCCTCGTACTTCTTGGTTACCTTGTTCAGGTCGATGTACAGGCCGTCGGCCAGCTCGCCGATGGCAACGGAAACGCCGCCGGCACCAAAGTCGTTGCAGCGCTTGATCATCTTGCAGGCATCCTCGCGGCGGAACAGGCGCTGCAGCTTGCGCTCGATGGGCGCATTGCCCTTCTGCACCTCGGCACCGCAGTGCTCAAGGCTGTCCAGCTTGTGTGCCTTGGAGGAGCCGGTAGCACCGCCGATGCCGTCACGGCCGGTGCGGCCGCCCAGCAGCACGATCACATCGCCGGGAGCGGGGCACTCGCGGCGGACGTGGGAGGCAGGGGTAGCACCCACAACAGCGCCGATCTCCATGCGCTTTGCCACATAGCCAGGGTGGTAGATCTCGTCCACCTGACCGGTAGCCAGACCGATCTGGTTGCCGTAGGAGGAGTAACCGGCGGCTGCGGTGGTGACCAGCTTGCGCTGGGGCAGCTTGCCGGGCATGGTCTCGCTGACCGGCTTGAGCGGGTCGCCTGCACCGGTGACACGCATAGCCTGATAGACGTAGCTGCGGCCGGACAGCGGGTCGCGGATGGCACCACCGATGCAGGTTGCAGCACCGCCGAAGGGCTCGATCTCGGTGGGGTGGTTGTGGGTCTCGTTCTTGAACAGGA
>ERZ838399.2351-NODE-2351-length-14489-cov-26.055078_pt1 | contig 14489 bp, 9 predicted proteins | sample MGYA00519683_ERZ838399 | MGnify/ENA primary metagenome ERZ838399 (study PRJEB31850, sample SAMEA3708833) | human gut metagenome | biome: human gut; feature: human-associated habitat; material: faeces | place: China | collected 2014 ...
TGATATTATTAAAATCTCGGACTGTGACTTGTTCCTCTATGTTGGCGGCGAATCGGATGGCTGGGTGGAAGATGCCTTGAAAGAAGCCACCAACAAAAATATGAAAGTTATCAATCTGCTTGATGTGCTGAAAGATACTGTTAAGACAGAGGAAGCAATGCCCGGTATGCAGGCAGAGGAAGGACATCATCACGGATATTCCCACTTTGCCGATAGCGATGTGCAGGATAGAAGCCTGTCCGATTGGGATGGCGAGTGGCAGTCTGTTTATCCTTATCTTCAAGAGGGTATTCTGGACGAAGTGATGGAACGTAAAGCAGAAAATGGGAACAAAACGGCGGAGGAATATCGTGCCTATTACGAAACGGGTTATAAAACGGATGTTTCCAAAATTACAATCAATGCCGAAAATAACACGATGTGTTTTGTGAAAAACGGTGTTGAGGCAAAGGCTGCCTATCAATATAAGGGCTACCAGATTTATGACTATGAATCTGGCAGCAGAGGAGTACGATATTTCTTCGAGGCAACCGATGGTGATGCTGATGCGCCTAAGTATGTGCAGTTCAGTGATCATGGCATTGCTCCGGGCAAAGCGGAACATTTTCACATTTATTTCGGGAATGAAGGCTTCGATGCGCTCTCTCAGGAAATGGAGAATTGGCCGACTTACTATCCGATGGATATGAGCGGTGATGAAATCAAGGAGGATATGCTGGAACACGCGGAAAAAGAATATGACGAGCATGTATGGCTGTCGCTGAAGAACGCTGAAACTCTCTGCAATGCAATCACCGATGCACTGGAAGAGATCGTGAACGATGGCCGCGAAGCCGCCGGAAAGCAGACCGAAGCCCTTGTAAACCGGGGCGCAGCCCTGCTGGCCCGTGCTGCTGCCGACGGCGGGGAACAGGACGTGTGGCAGGGCCATCTGGACGCCGGACACCGCCAGCTGGAGGCCCTGAACGCCCGCTATGCCGAGGCCAAGAACGCGGAGGCGGAAGCCCGCCGCGCCTACCTTGCCGCCCACAGCGCAGCCGGTGCCAGCGGCGAGGGCCGGGCACTGGATGCCATGGAGGAAGAACTGTCCCGCCGCAAGACGGCGCAGGATGCCGCCGCCCGCAAAGCCGCGCAGGCCGAGGATGCCGCATCCAAGGCCGAAGCCCTGCTCACAGCCCTGCGCCGCAGCGGGTTTGCTTCCGGCTGGAAGCTGGAAAACCTCACCGCCGACACCCTGCCGCAGCTCACCGACTGGCTTGCCGCGCAGGAAAAACTGCTGGAAGAAGCCTACTTTGCGGCCCGGCAGAACACCGCCGCCCTGCGCAAAGAGCAGGCGGACAAGCGCGCCGAGCTGGACGCCGTGTCCGGCGGCAAGTGGGTGTACCCCCACGGCGATGCCGCCACCCGTGTGCGGGATGCCGTGAACGCGGAGTTGAAGAGCCGCGGCATGCAGCCGGACGCCAAGATCTTCTGTGAGCTGCTGGCCGTGGCGGACGAGAGCTGGCAGGACTGCGTGGAAGCCTGCCTGGGCGACCGCCGGTTCGACATCCTTGTGCCGCCCGCCCATTACGAGGCCGCCAAGAGCGCCTTTGTGGCCCTGAAGGACAAGGTGGGGCCCATCAGCCTGCTGGACACGCCGGGCATCCGCAAGGCCAACCGCCATGCCGAGACTGCCCCGGCGGACAGTCTGGCGGCACAGGTCACCAGCGAAAACCCGCTGGCGGCCCAGTACGCCGACACCATCCTGCGGCGCATCGTCTGCTGCGACACCCCTGAAACACTGGAACAGTACCCGGACAGCGCCACCCGCGACCTGCTGCGGCACCATCCCTTCCGGCTGGAGCGCCTGCGCACCCCGCAGCGTTATATCGGCCTGGAAGCCCGCCGCGCCCGCGCCGGGGCACTGGCCGAAGAGCTGGAAGCTCTGGCCGAGCGCACCCGCACCGCCGCCCAGACCGAGCAGAACCTGAAAACCGCCTACGACCAGTACCAGAACTTCCAGCGCGGCACCGCGCCGCAGCAGCTGGCCGGCCTGTGGGAGGCCCGCACCGCCGCCGAAAAAGCCCGGAATGCGGTGGCCGAACAGGAGGGCAAGCTGGCCGAATACCGCGAGAACCCCCTGCTGCAGGAGATGTACCGCGAGGAAGAAACGCGGGAAGCCGCATGGGAAGCCGCCCGCACCGCTGTGGAGCAGGTGGGCGGCGACATCCGCGTGTGCGAAAAACAGATCGCTTCCTGCGAAGCCGAACAGAAAAAGGCCGGGGAGACGGCACAGCAGAGCGCCGACGCGGCCCGGAAGTTCTTTGCGGCCCATCCGCTGCTGGAGCCGCTGGCCCGCACCCGGATGCAGGCCCTTGCTCCGGCCGACAAGCCCGCAGCCGCCGCACAGGCCGCCGAAAAGGCACAGGCCCGGCTGGACGATGCCCTGACGGCCTACCTCACCGGCACGCTGGAACCCGCCCAGAAGGCCTACAACGAGCACTACGTCTGTGATTACCCGCTGGGTCTGGCGGGGCTGGACCAGTACCGCGCCCAGCACGAGAGCCTTGTGCGCATCGACCTGGAACGCTACGCCGCCCGTCTGGAGCAGGCCCAGCGCGACTGCAAGGACCGCTTCCGCAAGGACATCCTCTTCCGCATGAAGGACGACATTTTCAACGCCCGGCGGCAGTTCCGGGAGCTGAACAAGGTGATGGAACAGCTGACCTACGGCGAAGAAGTCTACCGCTTTGAGCTGGAGCCCAGCCGTGATCCGCAGCTGGCGGCGTTCTATCAGGTCATCGTGGACAAGGGCAACCAGCAGATGACCGAGGGCGACTCGCTGGACAACCTTGCCGCCACCGCCGACCCCGTCTATGAGCGTCAGGTGGACGAGCTGATGGAAAAGATCATGGCGGATGTGGACGAGAACACCCGTGCCCGGCAGGAGGGCCGCACCGGCACCACCACCCTGTCGGATTATGTGGACTACCGCACCTATCTGGATTACGACATCAAGGTGACCAACCGGGTCACCGGCCAGCAGGCATACCTGTCCCGCGTCAGCCGCGACTCCTCCGGCGGCGAGAATCAGGCACCCTTCTATGTGGCCATCTGCGCATCCCTGCTGCAGATCTACCAGAAGAGCGAGAACAGCATCCGTCTGGTGCTGCTGGACGAGGCGTTCAGCAAGATGACCAGCGACCGCATCCGCCCCATGATGGAGCTGTTCCGCCGTCTGCAGCTGCAGGTGCTGCTGATCTCCACGGTAGAAAAGAGCACCGCCATCCAGCCCTACTGCGACATCACCTATTCCATCGTGCGCCATGGCGACGCCAACGCCATTGCGCCCTTTGTCCGCCTGTCGGCGGAATGAGGTGTGCGCCAGAGCATCCGAAACAAAAAAGAAGCACGCTGCGGCGTGCTTCTTTTTTGCTTGCTTATCGCAGCGGCAGAACGTCCTCGTCCTCGTTGATCTCCTCCAGGGTGCCGTCCGCAAAGCTCTGCAGAAATACCCGGCACATCTCGTCGTTCTGGGCGTAAGCGTGGGGGTCTGCCGCGATGGCAAGGCCCCGCACCGGGTGGTCCGGCCACACGGCCCGCAGGTTTTCCAGAAAATGATTGCGTCTGTCCAGTACCGGAATGGCCGGGCCGGGCTCAAAGGGGCAGCCGCTGGGGCTGCTGGTCAGAAATAACGTCATAGTTCTTCCTCACAAAACGGTGAATAAAAGCTATGCCCATTCTAGCACGATTCTCGCCCCGGCGGCAGAGCCAGAATCACCAAAAAAATCCCCTGCTTTTCGCCGTTTCGCAAAAAGCAGGGGAGAAGGTTACGCCTTGCGGTAATGGAATACCTTGTCTTTGGTGACGAACATGGCCGCGCTCACGGCCAGGGCAGCCAGTTCGGCGGCGGTCACGGCCAGCCAGATGCCGTCGATGCCCAGAATGGCGGGCAGGATGAGCACCGCCGCGATCTGGAACACCAGCGTGCGCAGGAAGGAGATCAGCGCACTGGTCACGCCGTCGCCCAGCGCGGTGAAGAAGGAGGAGGCATACACGTTGAAGCCCATGATGACAAAGCTCAGGGCGTACAGCCGGAAGGCCCGGCTGGTCAGGGCCAGCAGCTCCGGGTCGTAGCCCACGAAGAACCGCGCCACATAGGGGATGATGACCATGGATGCGGCGGTCAGGGTGACGGCCACCACCGCAATGAGCCGCAGGCTCTTTTCATACAGGTTGTGCACCTCGGCGCGGTTGCCTGCACCGTAGTGGAAGCTGACGATGGGCGCACTGCCGAAGGCGTAGCCCACATACACGGCAATGAACAGGAAGCAGGCGTACATGATGACGCCGTAGGCGGCCACGCCGTTTTCCCCGGCAAGGCGCAGCAGCTGGTAGTTGTACAGGATGTTCACCAGCGACATGGACAGGTTGGTCATCAGCTCGGAGGAGCCATTGATGCAGGCGTCCAGCAGCACCTTGCTGTACAGCTGCGTTTTGCACAGGTGCAGGCGGCTGGTATTCTTGTGGTCGAGGAAGTAGAAGATCGGCAGCAGGCCGCCCACGATCTGGCTGAGGAAGGTGGCAATGGCGGCACCCTCTACGCCCCAGCCCCAGACGCCCACCATCAGCACATCCAGCACTATGTTGGTGCAGCCGGCAGCCACCGTGAAGTAAAAGCCGAGGTGCGGCTTTTCGGCGGTGACAAAGAAGCTCTGGAACATGTTCTGCAGCGCAAAGGTGGGCAGCGACAGCATCAGGATGCGGCCGTAGCGCACGGCGTAGTCCAGCAGCTCGCCCTTGGCACCCAACAGGATGGCAATGGGCCGCAGCAGCACAAGCCCCAGCACGGCCAGCACCGAGACGGAGATGGCAGCGGCCAGCAGGAACATGGTAAAGTAGCGGTCGGCCTTTTTCTGGTCGCCCTCGCCCAGCGTGATGCCCACGATGGCGCTGCCGCCGGTGCCCAGCATGAAGCCGATGGTGGCCAGCAGCTGGGGCAGCGGCATGATCAGGTTGACCGCCGCAAAGGCCGTTTTGCCCACAAAGTTGGACACGCACAGGCCATCTACGATGCCGTAGATGGAGGTGAACAGCATGGTGCCCACGGCGGGCAGCACGAACCGCAGCAGGCGCGGGTAGGTAAAGTGATCCGACAGTTGGATTTTTTGCTTGGACACGAAAAACTCCTTTCGACAGGAAACAAAACGGGCCGGATAAGCTCCGCGAGTGCACGCCCGGCCTTCCTCTTCTTCCTCACTACGGCAAGGAAGCCTCCGGCGGGGCGCTGTCTGCACGGCATCTTATCCGGCCCGTCCAAATTACGTTGGAAACGGTCCTCCGATGACCGAAAAAGAGTATAGCAGAATCCATTTATTTGTCAAGAGCAAAAAATACGCCCAAAAGCGAAAATTCATAAAATATCTCTTTTCCATTTTTATCAGACCTGTTAGAATGATAAACAGTTTTGATTTTTCCGGAAAGGAGTTTTCCTGTTTTGCTGAAACGATTCTATACCGCCATCGTGCACCGGCGCAGAGCGGTGCTGGCCGCGTTCGTGCTGGCCGCCGTGCTGAGCGTGTTTGCTTCCCGGGCGGTGCAGGTGGACTACGATATCAACGACTATCTGCCGCCGGACTCGCCCTCCACCCTTGCACTGGAGCAGATGAACAGCGCCTTTACCGGCGGCATCCCCAACATGCGGGTCATGGTGCGGGACGTCACGGTGCCCGAGGCACTGGACTACAAAGAAAAACTTGCCGCCATCGACGGCGTGGAGGCCGTGACCTGGCTGGACGACAGCCTGGACGTGACCGTGCCGCTGCAGATGCAGGACACCGCCACGGTGGAGACCTATTATAAGGACAACTGCGCGCTGTTCACCGTGACGGTGGAGGATGCGAAACGTCTGGAGGCTGTGGCGGCCATTCAGGACCTGATCGGGGAGGACAATGCCCTGGCCGGGACCGCGGTGTCCACTGCTGTGGCTACCAACTCCACCGTCACCGAGGTGGCCAAGATCGCAGCCATTGCGGTGGTGTATGTGCTGTTCATCCTGATCCTGACCACCGATTCCTGGGTGGAGCCGCTGCTGGTGCTGGCGGGTCTTGGGGCGGCCATCCTCATCAACAACGGCACCAACCTGATGTTCGGCACCATTTCCTTTGTGACCAACGCCGCCGGCAGCATCCTGCAGCTGGCCGTGTCGCTGGATTACTCGGTGTTCCTCATCCACCGCTTTGCCGAGTGCCGGGCCGCGCGCCCGGAGGCCAGCGCGGAGGACTGCATGGTGGAGGCCCTGTGCAAATCCACCGGGTCCATCCTGTCCAGCGGCCTGACCACGGTCATCGGCTTTCTGGCGCTGGTGCTCATGCAGTTCCAGATCGGCCCGGACCTGGGCCTTGCGCTGGCCAAGGGCGTGGTGCTGAGCCTTGTCACCGTGTTCACCTTCATGCCGGCGCTGACGCTGGTGTGTTACCCGTGGATGGACAAGACCCACCACAAGCCTCTGCTGCCCGGCTTTGACAAGTTCGGGCGGTTTGTGTCCCGCATCATGCTGCCGGCGGCGCTGGCGCTGGCCGTCATCATGGTGCCCAGCTATCTGGCCTCCAACAACAACGAATACTACTACGGTGCCGCCCATATGTTCGGCACCAACACCCGTCTGGGTGCCGATACCGCCGCCATCGAAGAGACGTTCGGCAAGAGCGACACCTGGGTGGTGCTGGTGCCGGAGGGCGACACCGCCACCCAGGCCGAGCTTTCGGATGCGCTGCACGCCATCCCGGAGGTGACGGGCATCCTGTCCTACGTGGACAACGCGGGCGCGTCCATCCCGCCGGAGTTCGTGCCCCCGGACACCCTGAAACTGCTGGTGTCCGGCGGCTGCACCCGCATGGTGCTCACCGTGAACGCCGACACCGAGGGCGACGCGGCCTTTGCACTGGTGGAAAAAGTGCGTGCCACGGTGCAGCAGTATTACCCGGATGCGTATGATCTGGCCGGGCAGGGCGTGAGCACCTACGACCTGATGGACACCATCACCGCCGACATGGTCAAGGTGAATCTGCTGGCCATCGGCGCGGTGTTCCTGATCCTGCTGCTCATGAAGCGTCAGCTGCTGCTGCCGGTCATTCTGGTGCTGAGCATCGAGACGGCCATCTGGATCAATCTGGCCATCCCGTATTTCCGGGGCCGCCATGTGTTCTACATTGCTTACCTCATCATCAGCACCATCCAGCTGGGTGCCACCGTGGACTACGCCATCCTGTTCTCGGACCGGTATCAGGAGTTCCGCGAGACGCTGGACAAAAAGCAGGCCATTGCCGCCACCGTGTCCACCGTGACCACCTCGGTGATCACCACGGGCAGTGCGCTGGCGGTGGTGGGCTTCCTGATGGGGGCCATCTCCACCAACCAGCTGCTGGGCCAGCTGGGCAACTTCCTGGGCGTGGGCGGTCTGGTGTCGCTGGCCATCGTGCTGCTGGCTCTGCCGGGCTATCTGTATCTGGCCGACCCGCTCATCATCAAACCGAAAAAACAGCCGAAGGAGGCTTGACGAGATGAAACAGAAGATTGTGCGCCGGGCATCGGCGCTGGTGCTGGCAGGCTGTCTGCTGGCCGGGGCGGCCCTGCCGGCCCTTGCGGCCTCCGCCAAGGAAGAGGTCATCTATGCCAATCTGGATGCGTCCGGCACCGTGACCGGCGTGTACGCTGTGAACAGCTTTGCCGTGCAGGCGGGGGACACCGTCACCGACCACGGCAGCTACACCGCCGTGCGCAACATGACCACCACCGACCCGCTGAAGCACAGCGGCGACACCGTCACCGCTGCAGTTGCCGAGGACGGCAAGCTCTACTATGAGGGCACCATGGACACCGCCACCGCGCTGCCGTGGCTCGTGAAGCTGACCTACACACTGGACGGGGCCGAGATCGCCCCGGAAGAGCTGGGCGGCAAAAGCGGCGCGCTGGCCATCCGCCTGCAGGTGAGCCGCAACCCGGCCTGCACCGGAGATTTCTTTGACCAGTATGCCCTGCAGGTGACCATGACGCTGGACACCGACCGGGCACAGAACATCGTGGCTGATGGGGCCACCATGGCCAATGTGGGCAGCAACAAGCAGCTCTCCTACATCCTGCTGCCAGGTTCGGACAGCGACGTGACCGTGACCGCCGACGTGACCGACTTTGCCATGAACGCCATCTCGCTGAACGGCGTGAAGCTCCGGCTGAACCTCGGCCTGGACGGGGCCGACCTGACCGGCATGTTGGACCGGCTGCAGAGCGGTTCGGTACAGCTGGACGACGGTGCCAACGCGCTGGCAGACGGCATTGCCCAGGTGCAGGCGGGCCTTGACACCCTGAACGGCAAGTCCGGCGAGCTGACCGGCGGGTCCGCCAAGGTCAAGGCGGCCCTGACCCAGATGCAGACCGCTCTGAACGGCGTGTCGGCCTCCACCGACCAGCTCACCACCCTGCTGGACGCCTCCACCCAGATCCAGAACGGCATTGCCCAGCTGGACGCCGGTGCCGCCCAGCTGGATGAGCAGGTGAGTTACGACGCTTACAAGGCCATCCTGAAGGAAAACGGGCTGGACCTGGACCAGCTGAAGGACGGCAACGCGAAAGCTATGGAGCAGCTGGAACAGCTGGCCAGGGTGATGCCCCAGCTCAAGGACGTCATCCTGCTGCTGAAGGGCTCCAGCGCCAACATCGACGCGATGGAGACCTACCTGAACACGGTGCACGACGGTGTGGCCCAGCTGCACGCGGGCAGCAGCACCCTGAACAGCCAGTACGGGCAGTTCGATGCCGGGGTGCGTCAGCTGGCCAATGCCCTGACCGGGATGCTGGGCAACCTTTCGGTGCTGACCGACGGCGTGAACCAGCTGGCCAGCCAGTACGGCCAGCTGGACAGCGGCCTGAACGCCTACACCGACGGCGTGGCCCAGCTGAAAGCCGGAGTGCAGCAGCTGACCGACGGTGCCGCCCAGCTGACCGCCGGCACCGGAGAGCTGCGCAGCAATGTTTCCGGGATCGACATGGGCGACCAGCTGGACAGCCTGCTGGCCGGCCTGAACGGCAGCAGCGAGGTGGAGAGCTTTACCTCTGCCGAGAACACCGATGTTTCCGCCGTGCAGTTCGCCCTGCAGACGGTGGCCATCGAGGCCCCGGCCCCGGCGGCAGAGCCGGAGGCCGCCCCCGTGGCGCTGACTTTCTGGCAGAAACTGCTGAAGCTGTTCGGGCTGTATAAGGGTTAAAGAATTTCATTATGATAAGAGCAGGATCGGACAGCCCGCGGGCTGTCCGATCCTGCTCTTATTTCTTACTTACTCAAAATGATACTCCACCAGCTCGCAGTTGCGGATGCCGGCCAGGGCGTATTCTTCGTTGGTCATGTCGTGGAAATAGGATTCCACCACCCGGGCGATGCCGTTGTGGGCCACCAACAGGTAGGTCTTGTCCGGCTGGTCCCGCAGTTCGTCCAGCAGGTTGTAGATGCGCTGGGCCAGCTGCAGCATGCTCTCGCCGCCGTCGTAGCGGTCGGCAAAGCAGGTCTTGGAGATGCGGAACTTCTCGCCGTTGCGGGGTGTGCCCTCGTAGCGGCCGAAGCACTGCTCCCGCAGGCGCGGCTCGCACCGGGCAGGGATGCCGGTGGCATCGACGATGGCTTTTGCCGTGTCGGCGGCGCGGGACAGGGGAGAATACAGGATCTCGTCGATGGCATAGCCGCCGGCCTTTACCTTCTGGCCCAGGGCCCGGGCCTGTGCACGGCCCCGCTCGGTGAGGGGACTGTCGGTCATGCCGCAGATCTTGTTTTCCACGTTCCACACGGTCTCGCCGTGGCGGGTAAAATACAGCTTGTGCATGGCAGCTCCTTACTTGCAGTAGCCCGCCTCAATCTCCTGGATGCGGGCATAGAAAAAGTCGTTGGCGGGGGTGGGCATGCCGTACTTTTTGGCGCGGGCGCGCACCACACCGGCAAATTCCTCCACCTCGGTGGGACGCTTTGCCAGCACGTCCTGACGCATGCTGGGCATGCCGTCCGGGTTGAAGGTGGGCATGGCAGTGCGCAAAAACTGCTCGTCGTTGTCGCGGGGCAGGGGCACGCCCTCCAGATTGGCCAGCTGGATGACTTCCTGCATAGCCTCGTGCATTTTTACCTGTGCCTCGGCCGACTGGCGCAGCCCGCCGTAGGTCAGGTCAAAGGCGGCGGCTGCCTGATTCAGACCGTCGTTCACCATCAGCTTGTTCCACTGCTTGTACAGGATGTCACTGCAGGGTTCGTTGGCGATGCCGCAGGCGTCCAGATAGTCGGCCACGGCCTGCACACGGCCGGTCATAGTACCGTCCCGCTCGCCGAACTGGATCTTGCCTGCCTGGTTGAACACCAGTGTGCGGCCGCTGCGGGTGGCATCCATACCGATGGCCACGCTCCACAGGGTGCGGCCAGGGTAGGCGGTTTCGATGTGCTCCTCGCTGGTGATGCCGTTGAGCACGCTGAGGATGACGGTGTCCGGGCCCACAAAGTTCTTCATGTCGGCAATGGCCTGGTCCAGCACGGTGGCCTTCACCGCCACCAGCAGCAGGTCCACCGGCTTGCCCTGGGCCGGGGTGACGTAGGAAAACCGGCATTCCTCGCCGTTGCACACCACCGGCTGGGCGGCGTAGCGGGCAATGCGGGCTTCGTCGGCGATCACCTGCACGCCGGGCATTTTGCGCCCGAACAGGATGCCAAGGGCCCCCAGACCGATGAGGGCCGAAGTTCTGATCTGATTCATAACAGTTCCTCCGAGATCTTCTGCAGGGTGCCGTCCGGCAGCAGGTGCACCCGGCTGCCCTCGTCGATGCCCAGCCGGGTGAGTTCTTTGTCCGGGTAGGGCAGGGTGCAGCAGGCACCGTCGGTGCCCTCCAGCACCACATCGCACAGCACGGGCTGCCCGGCGGGCAGTTCCTCACAGCCGTACATCTGCTCTTCAATGCGCAGCACACGGTATTCCGGCATGGCACAGCGCTCCTTTGCATTTATGGTAAGTATAATCGTATTATAGCGCAACCGGCTGCCGCCGTGCAAGAGGTTCCTTTGCCAGGTCTTTTCCGCCCCGGCGGCTTGACAGTGCGGCAGGGAAATTGATACAATAAACAGTATCACACAAAACGGGGGAACAGCATGAATATTACGGAACTTCGTTATCTGGTGGCCATCATGAAGTGGGGCTCGGTGAGCGCGGCGGCAAAGCAGATGTACGCCGCCCAGCCCAACGTGAGCAAGGCGCTGAAGAACCTGGAAGAGGAATACGGCATCCGCATGTTTGAGCGCTCGTCCACCGGCATGATCCCCACCGAACAGGGGCGGCACTTCATCGAGCAGGCCCAGAGGGTGCTGCAGGAGGTGGACCGGCTGGACGCTGACGCCCGCCGCCGGCAGGGCGAGTGCGCAGAACTGCGGGTGGCCCTGCCCCATGCCACCTATGCGTCCTATGCGGCGGTGGATTTTCTGCAGCAGGCGGCGGGCAGCGAGCAGCTGCGGGTGCACATCCGGGAGGCCGGTTCCATGGAGGGGCTGGACTTTGTGCTGCGCCGGGGCTACCATCTGGCCCTGCTGCGCTACGCCGAGGAGGACGAGGATTACTACAGCCGCTACTGTGCCCGGCGCGGGCTGCACCGGGAGCAGATCATGGAGTTCGAGTACCGGCTGCTGGTGAACCGCGACAGCCCTCTGGCCCGGCACGAGGTGCACGACCTGGCCGAGCTGAACCGCTACACCGAGGTGCTGCACGATGACTTCCAGCTGCCGGGCGAGGAAGGCAGCAGCCTGCGCTGGCAGGTGAACGAGAACCGCCGGGTGCATGTGTACGAGCGGTGCAGCCAGTTTTCCATTCTGCAGAGCCTGCCCACGGCCTATATGTGGGCGTCGCCCATGCCGCAGCGGGCACTGGAACAGTACCATCTAGTGCTGAAAAAATGCCCGGCCCAGAACCAGCGTATGCGGGATGTGCTGGTGTACCCGGACAAGGGCGGGCTGCGGCCGGAGGAAGAAAAGTTCATCGAGCTGCTGCGCCGTCAGGCGGCCCTGACCGTAAAGTAAGGGGCAGGCCGGTTAAGAACTGGTAAAAACCAGGACCGCAAAAACCGCTGGGATCGGCAAAGAAATTTGACCCCACAGCCGGAACGATGTGTCGTTCCGGCTGTTTTTGTGTGCAGGTAAGCGCAAAAAAGAAACGGAGCTGCAACTAAAAAACTTTGCTGGTATATCAATTTGGATATGCCGGTATGCCGGAACCAGAGTATCGCTTTTATGAAAAATATGTTAACATGAGCACAGAAAGTTGGCTGTCCTGCATGGAAAAGATGGGATGATTTTCCAGATGGAACAGCAAAACCGAAAAGGAGGTTTCTGGTATGATCAGTTTCTTACTCTGTCTTGCGATCCTGATCGTGGGCTACTTTGTCTACGGTAAGATCGTGGACAACACCTTTGGCCCGGACGACCGCGAAACGCCTGCTGTGCGCATCAACGACGGTGTTGACTATGTCGTGATGCCCCAGTGGAAGCTGTTCCTGGTCCAGCTGCTGAACATTGCAGGTCTGGGCCCCATCTTCGGTGCCATGCAGGGCGCTTTGTGGGGGCCGGTGGTCTTTTTGTGGATCACCTTCGGCACCATCTTTGCAGGCGGTGTGCATGACTACTTCTCCGGTATGATGAGCGAGCGCAACGACGGCGCTTCCATTGCCGAGATCACCGGCAAGTACTTAGGCCCCGTGATGCAGAACGTCATGCGTGTGTTCTCGGTGGTGCTGCTGATCATGGTGGGCACCGTGTTCGCCGTGGGCCCTGCCGGCCTGATCGTGGAGCTGTGCAGCCAGAGCGGCGCTTCCGGCGTGCTCACTTCGCTGCTGTTCTGGCTGATCATCATTCTGGTGTACTACTTCATTGCCACCTTCATCTCCATTGATGCGGTCATCGGCAAGATCTACCCCATCTTCGGCATCTGCCTGATCATCATGGCTGTGGGCGTCATCGTTGGCATCTTCACCAACCCCGCCTACACCATCCCGGAGATCTGGGATCACTTCGGCAGCATGCATCCGTCGGGCACCCCGATCTGGAGCTTCATGTTCATCACCGTTGCCTGCGGTGCCATTTCCGGCTTCCACTCCACCCAGTCGCCCCTGATGGCGCGCTGCATGAAGAGCGAGAAGCAGGGCCATTTCGTGTTCTACGGCGCCATGGTGTGTGAGGGCGTCATCGCTCTGATCTGGGCCGCAGCCGGCTGCAGCCTGTACGAGGTGACCGGCGGCCTGAACACCGGTCTGGCCGAAGCACTGGCCATGGGCCAGTCCAAGGCCATCTACGATGTGTGCTCCAAGACCATGGGCGGTGTGGGCATTGCACTGGCCATGATCGGCGTGGTGGTGTGCCCCATCACCTCCGGCGATACCGCGTTCCGTTCTGCCCGTCTGACCCTGGCCGACTGGTTCAAGATCGACCAGGACAGCTACGCAAACCGCCTGAAGCTGTGCATCCCCGTGCTGGGTGTGGGCGCGTTCCTGGGCATCGGCAACGCACTGGGCTTCATCAACTACACGGTCATCTGGCGCTACTTCAGCTGGACCAACCAGACCCTGGCCATGATCGTGCTGTGGGCTGCCTCCATGTACCTCTTTAAAGAAAAGAAGAACTTCTGGATCACCGCTGTTCCCGCAACCTTTATGAGCGCCGTGTCCAGCACCTACTTCGTGCTGGCACCTGAGTGCCTGGGCGGCCTGCTGAACAGCAAGACCGCTGAGGGTGCCACCATCTACAACACCGCTGTGGCGTACCCCGTAGGCGTCCTCTTTGCCGTGGCCATGCTGGCCATCTTCGTTCATGCTACCAAGAAGAGCGCGGCAAAAGCCTGAAAAACTTCGTAAGCCGTAAAAAGTTTCCGTTTTCTCCTGAAGCCCCTCCACCGGTCCCATCCCGGTGGAGGGGCTTTCTTGTGCAACAAAATTGCACGAATAGGAGATTTTTGGACAAAATTGAACACCTTGCACAAAAACGGGCCGAAAACTTTGGCAGAGGGGGATTTTGCACGATTCCGGAAAAGGTCTTTTGCCATCGGATAAGAAATTTTACCGTTGATTCGTTTAAAAACGGCTGACAATATTCCAACGAAGTATGGATGTATATACTTTTTGATATGGGAACCATACCAGAAAAATATTAACACATTTATGAAATAAGTGTTAACATGAAGCCAGAGATTGGTCAGAGCCCCGGTGAGGTCGCAAATACGAACACCGGCGGCTTGAAATCAAAAAGGAGGTTTCTGGTATGATTAGTTTCTTACTCTGTCTGGCGCTCTTGATCATCGGCTACTTTGTCTATGGCAAGATCGTTGACAACACGTTCGGCCCGGATGACCGTGAAACGCCTGCTGTGCGCATCAACGATGGTGTTGACTACGTTGTGATGCCCCAGTGGAAGCTGTTCCTGGTCCAGCTGCTGAACATTGCAGGTCTGG
>ERZ838399.2352-NODE-2352-length-14488-cov-4.915818_pt1 | contig 14488 bp, 11 predicted proteins | sample MGYA00519683_ERZ838399 | MGnify/ENA primary metagenome ERZ838399 (study PRJEB31850, sample SAMEA3708833) | human gut metagenome | biome: human gut; feature: human-associated habitat; material: faeces | place: China | collected 2014 ...
AGAGCACACGGTTCATACCCGTGGTGTCGAGGGTTCGAATCCCCCTCTCGCTACTATCTACGAAAGATAAGTCTGTAAACCTGAAGAGGAGGTTTATGGGCTTTTTTGTTTTTATGTACAATATTGAAGAAACAATTATCATAAAATAAAAAGGTAATATGAATTTTATCAATTAGTAAATGGAATAATCAAGAAGATATCTATTGCCATAATCAAGGAAATCCTTTATAATATTAAAAGGTAAAAGCAAGGGGCTATATTAATCGTACTATGAAATGATAAAAAGGTAGTTATCCGCAGGTGGTAACTATCTTTTTTGTACCATAATTTCTAAACGATTAAGAAGCGGACATCTTGCTGCCCATGCATTAATATCCACGAAAGAGAGGGAAAGGAATGGAGAAACAAGAAAAAAACACAGCAACCCCCTATGATCTTGACGGAAGGCCGCCGCTGAAGCTGGCGATCCCCCTTGGTCTGCAGCATGTACTGGCCATGTTTGTGGGAAACCTTACACCCCTTCTGATCATCACCGCAGCCTGTGGGATTGAGCCCGGCGGAGAACTGCAGGTAGCACTTCTGCAGAACGCCATGCTCATTGCAGGTATTGTAACGTTGGTTCAGGTATTTACCATCGGACCTGTCGGAGGAAAACTTCCGATCGTTATGGGAACTAGTTCCGGCTTTATCGGCGTATGTCAGAGCGTTGCCGGTGTTATGGGAAATGGTGTGGTAGCTTATGGTGCCATCATGGCAGCATCTTTTATCGGCGGACTTTTTGAGACGGTACTGGGAAGTTTCCTGAAACCACTGAGAAGATTTTTTCCGTCTGTTGTAACAGGAACCGTTGTACTTTCAATCGGTCTTTCACTGATTTCTGTTGGTATCGGTTCTTTTGGAGGCGGAAGTTCCTCGAAAGATTATGGTTCTCTTGAGAACCTTTTTGTAGGTATGGTGGTTCTGATCGTGATCGTTGCACTGAAACACGGAACCAAAGGATTTACCAGTTTTGCGTCAATTCTGATCGGTATTATTGTAGGATATGTGCTGGTAAGCATTATGGCAGCCGTTCTGCCGACTACCTTTACTTATGTAGATGATGCAGGCGCAACCGTAGAAGCAACGAAATCCTGGGTATTAAACTGGGATAAAGTGGCCACTGCCTCCTGGTTTGCAGTTCCGAAGATCATGCCTGTGAAATGGGTATTTGATGCAAGAGCGATTGTTCCGATCTGTATTATGTTCGTAGTAACCGCAGTAGAGACTGTCGGTGATATCTCCGGTATCACAGAGGGCGGACTTGGAAGAGAAGCAACAGATAAAGAACTTTCCGGTGGTGTTATGTGTGATGGTCTTGGATCTTCACTTGCATCCGTATTTGGCGTACTTCCGAATACTTCTTTCAGCCAGAATGTAGGTCTGGTTGCCATGAATAAGGTTGTAAACCGTTTTTCAATCGCAACAGGCGGTATTTTCCTGATCGCATGCGGCCTGTTCCCGAAACTGGCAGCACTGATCTCTATTATGCCGCAGAGCGTACTTGGCGGCGCAGCAGTTATGATGTTCTCATCTATCGTAGTCAGCGGTATCCAGTTAATCACAAAATGGCCGGTAACTCCGAGAAATGTAACCATCGTTTCTGTTGCACTTGGACTTGGATATGGACTTGGTGCAAACTCCGCAGTTCTGGCTCAGCTCCCGCAGGCGATTACACTGATCTTCGGCGGTTCCGGAATCGTGCCGGCAGCATTGTTTGCCATTGTCCTGAACATCGTACTTCCACCAGATGAGAAATCTGAAGTAGAGATCGCAGAAGAGATTCTTGATATCAAGAAAAAAGAAGCGCAGAAAAAATAAAAATTTATGAATAACCTCATTTTTATATGTTTTCCTATCAAAATAGTAAAAAATTAAAGAAAAGTGAAATTCAGGGGTTGACAAATGAGGTTAGCGGTGGTAGATTATTTATAAATTTAACAGACTAAACCGATGAAGCGGAAGTTAAAGCAGTCATGCGCGCACAGAGAATCCGGGAAGGTGAGAGCCGGGTGGAAATGCAGTCTGCCAAATGGGCCGCTGAGGGCACAGTGAAAGGTTGAAGATTACAGAGCAGACTAAGTATCCTGTGACGTGAGGCATACGTCAGTTGCCGGAAATATGAAGGTATTTCGCAAAGAGTACGGTTCAAACCGTAAATCAAGGTGGCACCGCGGGTGAAGTATATACGCTCGTCCTTGACAGAAACACAGATTCTGTCGTGGACGGGCGTTTTTTGGTACAACAGGGAATTTCGTAGAAATTTCCTGACAGAGAAATATGGCTGAATCAGAAGAAGTTCAAAGAAGTTTAAAAAAAATTCAGAATCAGGACAGAATCAGTAATGACTAACTACAGGAGGTGTTCCCATGTATCCAACATTAGAAACCATCAAACAGCTTGCACAGACAAAAGAATACCGTCGCATTCCTTTGTGCAGAGTACTTTACGCAGACAGATATACACCGGTAGAAGTGATGCGCACCCTGCGAAAAGCCAGCCGTCACTGTTACCTGCTGGAAAGTGCCAGCCAGACAGAGGTGTGGGGCAGATATTCGTTTCTGGGATATGAACCGTCCATGGAAATTACCTGTACGGACGGAACTTTAAAAATCCGTAAAACAGATGCGCGGGGACAGGCAGAGGAAACGGTGAAACAGGTGACACATCCTGGCGATACACTCAGAGAAATCATCCGGGAATATAAAACTCCGGTGATGGAAAATATGCCTCCTTTCACAGGCGGGCTGGTAGGATATTTCTCCTACGATTACATTAAATACAGCGAGCCGAAACTGAAACTGGAAGATAAAGAACAGCAGGATTTCAGGGATATGGACCTGATGCTTTTTGACCAGGTGATCGTATTTGATCACTTCAAACAGAAAGTTCTCCTGATCACCGGCGTGATGACAGATGACCTTGAGACATCTTATGAAGCGGCAGTAAAGAAACTGGAGGAAATGGCACAGTTTATCCGAAACGGCGAACATATGGAATTTGAACCATTGAAACTCCAGTCCGAAATCCAGCCGAAGTTTCCGAAAGAGAAATACGCAGAGATGGTGGAAAAAGCAAAACATTACATCAAGGAGGGCGATATTTTCCAGGTGGTACTTTCCAACCCGATGAGAGCAAAAGCAACCGGAAGCCTGTTCGATACTTACCGTGTTCTCCGCGCAACCAACCCGTCACCATACATGTTCTACTTCTCCAGCGATGACATCGAACTGGCAGGTGCTTCCCCTGAAACCCTTGCGAAACTGGAGAACGGTACCTTAAGTACCTTCCCGCTGGCAGGAACCAGACCAAGAGGAAAGACAAGAGAAGAAGATAAAGCTCTGGAAGAGGGACTTCTGAAAGACGAGAAAGAACTTGCAGAGCACAACATGCTGGTAGACCTTGGACGAAATGATATCGGAAAGATCAGCAAAATCGGAACGGTAAAAGTAGAAAAATATCTCTGTGTGGAACGTTTTTCCCATGTCATGCATCTGGGTTCTACCGTGACCGGAATCATCAGAGATGACAAAGATGCTGTAGATGCGGTAGATTCCATCCTTCCGGCAGGAACACTTTCCGGAGCACCGAAATTCAGAGCATGTCAGATCATTGAGGAACTGGAACAGAGCAAGAGAGGAATCTATGGAGGTGCCATCGGTTATCTGGATTTTGCAGGAAATCTGGATACCTGCATTGCCATCCGGCTGGTTTACAAGAAGAACGGAGAAATCTGCATCCGGTCAGGGGCTGGAATCGTGGCAGACAGTGTACCGGAAAAAGAATTTCAGGAATGCTGCAATAAGGCGAGAGCTGTAGTACAGGCAATTGAGCAGGCACAGGAGGGATTAGAATGATATTACTGATCGATAATTATGACAGTTTTTCCTATAATTTATATCAGCTCATCGGAGGCGTAGAGCCGGACATCAAAGTAGTGAGAAATGATGAATGTACACTGGAAGAGATCGCAGAGATGAAGCCGGAAGCCATCATTTTATCCCCCGGCCCGGGACGTCCGGAAGATGCGGGAATCTGTATTCCGGTGATTAAAGAGTTTGCAGGTAAAATTCCGATCCTGGGTGTGTGCCTGGGTCATCAGTCTATCTGTGAAGCCTTTGGCGGAACGGTTTCTTATGCGAAAGAGCTGATGCATGGAAAGAAAAAGCCGATGTATAAAACGGGTGAGAGCCAGTTGTTTAAAGGCTTACCGGATACTTTTGCAGCAGCCAGATATCATTCACTGGCAGCGTTAAAAGATACACTGCCGGAGGAACTGAGAGTAACCGCAGAGTCAGAGGACGGCGAGGTTATGGCGGTGGAACATACGAAATATCCGGTTTTCGGAGTGCAGTTTCATCCGGAATCTGTTATGACACCGGATGGCAGAGCGATGATAGAGAATTTCATGGAGGTAGTGAGAAATGATTAAAGAAGCCATTATTAAATTATCAAAGAAAAGGGACTTAACATATACAGAGGCAGAAAACGTAATGGACGAGATCATGAGTGGTCAGGCGACACCGGTGCAGATGTCTGCATATCTTACTGCTTTATCTTTAAAAGGAGAAACCATTGATGAGATCACAGCTTCCGCAGCAGGGATGAGAGCGCATTGCATCAAGCTTCTCCATGATATGGATGTGCTGGAAATCGTAGGTACCGGCGGAGACGGAGCAAACTCCTTCAATATTTCCACAACCTCTTCTCTGGTGATCGCAGCAGGCGGTGTTCCGGTTGCAAAACATGGAAACAGAGCAGCTTCTTCCAAATCAGGAGCAGCAGATGTTCTGGAAGCTCTTGGCGTGAAGATCACATTAACGCCGGAACGCAGCGCAGAGATTCTGAAAAAAATCAATATCTGTTTCTTATTTGCCCAGAATTATCACATTGCCATGAAATATGTGGCACCGATCCGAAAGGAACTGAGCATTCGAACCGTATTTAATATTCTTGGACCGTTAAGCAACCCGGCAGGTGCAAATATGGAGCTGATGGGAGTTTATGATCAGGCGCTGGTAGAGCCACTGGCACAGGTTATGGCAAATCTTGGAGTGAACAGAGGAATGGTTGTTTACGGACAGGACAGTCTGGATGAGATTTCCATGTGTGCGCCGACTTCTGTATGTGAGATTAAAGATGGAAAATTTACTTCCTATGAGATCACACCGGAGCAGTTCGGATATACAAGATGTGAAAAAGGAGCCCTGACAGGCGGTACTCCGGCAGAGAATGCAGAGATCACCAAAGCAATCTTAAAAGGGGAAGAAAAGGGTGCCAAACGTCAGGCAGTCTGCTTAAATGCAGGTGCGGCACTTTACATAGCAGGAAAAGCTGATTCCGTGGAAGCAGGTGTGAAGCTGGCAGAATCCCTGATCGACAGCGGCGCAGCACTGAAGAAACTGGAAGAATTTGTAGAAGAGACAAATAAATAAGAAGCGTAACAGTTCCGTATTCTTGCAGAACAGCGGACTGCGGAACTGTTATCAGACGGTTACTGAAAAAGCAACTGATAACATATATAGAAGACAATATATACAGAATGTGAAAGAAAACGATAGAGCTTATGAAGAATATATTAGAAGAAATCGCAGCCAGAACAAGAGAGCGGATTGCAAAAGAAAAAATACAGGTTTCCGTTTCTGAGCTGGAAAACCGGATTCAGGAAGGGAATAAGAAAGCAGGGAAAAAGATGACTTTCCTTCAGGCTTTGCAGAAAGACGGGATGTCCTATATCTGTGAGGTGAAAAAAGCATCTCCATCCAAAGGACTGATCGCACCGGAGTTTCCATATCTGGCAATTGCGCAGGAATATGAACAGGCAGGCGCCAGCGCAATCTCCTGTCTCACAGAACCGTTTTATTTTCAGGGATCGGACCAGTATCTGAGAGAAATCGCAGGTGCGGTGCAGATTCCGGTGCTTCGGAAGGATTTTACAGTGGATGAATATATGATCTATCAGGCGAAAGCTCTTGGAGCATCTGCGGTACTGCTGATCTGTGCGATCCTCGATGACGGAGAACTGAAAGCATACCGGCAGCTTGCAAAGGAACTGGGGCTGGAGGCGCTGGTGGAAGCCCATGATGAATATGAAGTGGACAGAGCTTTGAATCTGGGTGCGGAGATTGTCGGGGTAAATAACCGTGATCTCAGGACATTTCAGGTGGATATGAATAACAGTATCCGGCTTCGAAAGATGGCACCGGATGATGTGGTTTTTGTTTCTGAAAGCGGAATCCGCACACCGGACGATATCAGGCTGCTTTATGAGAATCAGGTGGATGCCGTGCTGATCGGTGAGACACTTATGCGGAGCCCGGATAAGAAGGCGGCACTGGAAAGTCTGAATGGAAGTCCGCTGAAATGAATTCCGGGATTTGAGTTGTCTGAGGAGAATGACAGTGAGAAGATTGCGGTAAGGATATTGGATAACAGCAGTCTTCTTCGGAGATTTTGATATGAGCAGAGAACAGCAGCAAAAAACAAAAATAAAGATCTGCGGACTGAAATGTCCGGAAGATATTGCATATGTAAATGAAGCGAAACCGGATTACTGTGGATTTATCATAGAATTTCCAAAAAGCAGCAGAAATGTCACAGGCGATCAGGTAAGGATTCTTATCGCAGAACTGGATAAGAATATTATTCCGGTGGGCGTTTTTGTGAATGCGGCACCGGAGAGGGTAGAAGAGCTGCTTCTTGACGGGACCATCCGGATCGCACAGCTTCACGGACAGGAAGATGATGATTATATCAGAAGGATTCAAAAGAATACAGGAAGTCAGGTGATCAAGGCTTTTTCTGTGAAAGCGGCGCAGGATATTGAGCTGGCATTAAAAAGTCCGGCTGATTATATTCTGCTGGATCAGGGAGGCGGCGGAACCGGACAGACGTTTGACTGGTCGCTGATTCCTGAGATAAAAAGGCCGTTTTTCCTGGCAGGAGGTCTGGGGGCTGACAATCTGGAGCAGGCGGTTGATACGATACGTCCTTATGCCGTAGATTTAAGCAGCAGTGTAGAGACGGACGGCGTAAAAGACAGAAGTAAGATTCTGGAAGCGGTGAGTCTGGTACATAAAAAGTAATTACAGACAAAGAGTACTTTGCGTGAAACCGAAGAATTGTCTGATTCAGTCAAAAACAGGATAGATGAAAGATCATAGATCAAAAAATAACAGAAAAACAGATTTTTATTAATACCATATTTGAATATACATAAGGAGGACATACAGATGTCAAAAGGAAGATTCGGCATTCACGGAGGACAGTACATTCCGGAAACATTAATGAATGCTGTCATCGAACTGGAAGAAGCCTATAACCATTACAAAGATGACCCGGAATTTAATGCGGAGCTTACAGAGCTTCTGAATGAATATGCAGGAAGACCGTCACGTCTTTACTTTGCATCTCATATGACAGAAGATCTGGGTGGTGCGAAGGTTTATTTAAAGAGAGAGGATTTAAACCATACAGGTGCGCACAAGATCAATAACGTACTGGGTCAGGTGCTTCTTGCAAAAAAAATGGGCAAGACCCGTGTTATCGCAGAAACAGGTGCAGGACAGCATGGTGTGGCAACTGCGACGGCGGCAGCTCTGATGGGTATGGAATGTGAGATTTTTATGGGAAAGGAAGATACGGAGCGTCAGGCGTTGAATGTATACAGAATGCGTCTTCTGGGAGCGAAAGTCAATGCAGTTACTTCCGGTACAGCGACACTGAAAGATGCGGTTTCCGAGACAATGAGAGAGTGGACAAACCGTATTTCTGATACACATTATGTGCTTGGTTCTGTCATGGGACCACATCCGTTCCCGACGATCGTACGTGATTTCCAGGCTGTGATTTCCAAGGAGATTAAAGAGCAGATCCTTGAGAAAGAGGGAAGACTTCCGGATGCGGTTCTGGCATGTGTCGGCGGCGGATCAAATGCAATCGGAACTTTTTATAATTTTATTGAAGATAAAGATGTCAGACTGATCGGATGTGAGGCAGCAGGCCGCGGAGTAAATACTGCGGAGACAGCAGCGACGATCGCAACCGGTAAGCTGGGAATTTTCCATGGTATGAAATCTTATTTCTGCCAGGATGAATATGGTCAGATCGCACCGGTATATTCGATTTCCGCAGGTCTGGATTACCCGGGAATCGGACCGGAACATGCACATCTGTATGATACCGGACGTGCGGAATATGTGCCGGTTACGGATGAAGAAGCTGTGGAGGCATTTGAGTATCTTTCAAGAACTGAGGGAATCATTCCTGCGATCGAGAGTGCTCATGCGGTTGCCTATGCAAAGAAGATCGTTCCGCAGATGCGTAAAGACCAGATTGTAGTAATTACCATTTCAGGACGTGGAGATAAGGACTGTGCGGCAATCGCACGTTACAGAGGGGAGGATTTACATGAATAAGAGAATTGCAGGGGCATTTGAGAAAGGAAAGGCGTTTATTCCGTTTATTACGTGTGGAGATCCGTCTCTGGAGGTGACGGAGCAGCTTGTTTATGCGATGGAGGAAGCGGGAGCTGATCTGATCGAGCTGGGTATTCCGTTTTCTGATCCGACCGCGGAAGGTCCGGTGATCCAGGGGGCGAATGTGAGAGCGCTTTCCGGGGGAGTTACCACGGATAAAGTGTTTGATAGGGTAGTTAACATCAGAAAGAACAGTTCTGTTCCGATGGTGTTTATGACTTATGCGAATGTGGTATTTTCTTATGGGACAGAACGTTTCATTAAGAAGGCGGCGGAGATTGGCATGGATGGGCTGATTCTGCCGGATGTTCCGTTTGAGGAGAAGGAGGAGTTTGATACGGTTTGTAAAAAATACGGACTGGATCTGATTTCGCTGATCGCGCCGACTTCTCATGAGAGGATTGCGCAGATCGCGAAAGAGGCGGAAGGATTTGTTTACTGTGTTTCTTCTCTGGGAGTTACAGGAACCAGAGCGAATATCACTACGGATATCGGGGCTATGGTGAAGCTGGTGAAAGAGGCGAAGGATATTCCGTGTGCGGTAGGTTTTGGTATTTCTACTCCGGAGCAGGCGAAGAAGATGGCTGCGCAGTCAGATGGTGCGATCGTTGGGTCTGCGATCGTGAAGCTGTGTGCGCAGTATGGGACTGATTGTGTGCCGTATGTGAAGGAATATGTGAAAGCTATGAAGGATGCGGTGAGAGAGGCGTAAGTCCGTTAACTTTTACTGGAAAAATTTGTAAAAAAGCAGGTGAAGGAGGGACGCGCAGAAACATATTTTATTTTGTGTGCGGTTTCGGAGCCTAAGATATTCTAAGTCATCAGAAATCTGCTAAAGGCATGAGCAGCCTTCTCAAACTCGCTCCGTTGCAGACTTCGCTCAGACAGTGATACAGTCTGCTCATAACGCAGATTTCTGATGACTAAGAATATCTAAGACTCCTGCAAATGCACACAAAATAAAATATGTTTCTGCGCTGACTGTGGAAAAGAGAAAAATAAGTAAAGACGGGGCCACCGCACTGATTATTTATAGCAATCCTCGTAAATAATGCATTTAAGACAGTTCAGCAGAGGGTGAAAGACAAGGAAGATATCTGCAGGCGTGCTGACGCACGGCAAAGATATCTGACGCAGGATTTCACCCTCTGATGGACTGGATTAAGATGCGTTATTTTAGAGGATCGCTATAAAATGGACTATTTGGCTTTATATACAGGATCGGCAGGGTAGGAGCTGCGGAGTTTCTGCATTCCGCGCTGGAGGGCATCTTTGGAGTTTTTCCAATCTGCGTCTTTGTTTCGGTAGTCGAATTTGTCTGAGAGCCACACCAGATCTTCTTCCATTCGCTGGAAGTTTTCGTCCATCAGGCGGAACATGGCGGGGTAAAATTCGGCTTTTTCTTTGTCGTTTAAGTATTTATCGGCATTTTCACAGAGGATTCCGAAGTGGTGGAGGCAGAAGCCCTTGCCGGAGAGGATTTTGCTGCGGAATTCGTTGTCCTGGCGATAGAGCCAGAAGAAGGTTTCGATGTAGCGGGCGAAGGTGTCGGAAATGTTCTGGCAGATAAAGCAGCTACAGTCCTTGGAAGCGGCCCAGGCAGCAACTGGATTTTTGTCAGTGCCGGATGTGGAATGGCGGAAGCGTCCCAGAATAGAGCTTTTGCCCGGAGTGAAGGAATCAAACTGTTTTTTCATTTCTTCGCGGAGTTTGTGGTAATGTGTCTGAAGGATCAGGGCATTGCCGAGAGTGTTGCCATAGTCGAACATTTTTTTCATATGTTCTCTGCAAAAGCCTGCTTTGTCTGTCTGATCACGGATATTACTTTCCATGTAAGAAGAGCTGTTTCCGAGAACGAAGTCGAGGGAGTTCTGCTCCAGTTCACGTTCTATAAAGCAGAATGGACATTCGTCATTGGCGTTTACGGCATCATTAAGAGGGATGGTATATAATTTTTCTTTCATAGATAAATCCTTTCGTATATAAGAGGTGCATAAGATGCTATGGTATATGTGGAAAAATAACCGGATAATATTATGAATAAATTTTAACAGATGGGGGAGTAAGAAGCAAGAAAAGTTCTAGTTACTGTTTACTGATAGTATCCCGCGAGGTGTTTTTTGTGAGCGAAGGTCACAGAAAACCCGAGACATACGGCGCGAATTTATGCGATTAGCATAAATTCTGTGCATCGCGAAGCGTGTTACTGAGAACGGAGTGAACAGTAACAAGTTCTACAACAATTTGGATTCTGTTTCCGGTGGATATTGCCTATGTTACAGGGAGAGTGGTATAATATGATTACTTTGAGAAGAAGAGAAACTGTTGTGTGCAGTAAATGAGAAAAATGATTTTGTAATAGTTTTTACAGAACAAAAAGGGGATGAAGGCGATGAAAAAATTACAGATTCATGAAAACTGGCAGTTATGTGATGTGAAGAAACAGGAATGGATTCCTGCGCAGGTGCCGGGGGATATTTATTCGGCACTGCTGGAAGCGGGGAAGATGAAAGATCCGTTTTTCGGGGATAATGAGTATGCGGCGAAGGCTCTGATGGAGGAGGACTATGAATACAGGACAGTATTTCAGTTCCATGAGGAAGAGTTTTCGGACTGTCAGGAGATGGTTCTGAGATTTGACGGGGTTGACACGATTGCGGATATTTATCTGAATGAGTGTTATCTTGGAAAAGTAGAGAACATGCACAGAGTATGGGAGTTTCCGGTTGGTGAGCTTCTGGAGGATGGTGAAAATGTCCTTCGTGTGATCATCAGATCTCCTCTGAAATTTATGGCGGAAGCTTTTAAGAAATATGGAAACAGGGGAAATGATGATACAGTAGAAGGATTTATGCATATCCGTAAGGCTCATTATATGTCCGGATGGGACTGGGGAGCCTGCCTTCCTGACGGTGGAATTTTCCGTCCTGTGACGCTTCTGGGAATTGAGACTGCGAGACTGGACAATGTTTATATCCGTCAGGTACATGAGGATGGCAGAGTGTTCCTCCTGGCAGAGGTGGATGTCGAGACTGTGGACGAGGAACCGGAAAACGAGATGGAAGCGGATGATTTGGCAGAGGATTCTGATGAGATGCTGGAGTATGAGCTTTCGATTGTGGCACCGGATGGTACGAAAACAGTCTGGAATGGTTCACCGGATGAGGTTGAGATTGAGAATCCGAAGCTGTGGTGGCCGAATGGACTTGGGGAGCAGCCTTTATATGAGGTGACTGTAACGCTGAAGGCAGGAGACAAGGTGCTGGATACCTGGAGCAGGAAGATCGGACTTCGTACGCTTACCATGCATATTGAGAAGGATGAGTGGGGTGAGAGCTTTGCTCATGAGATCAATGGTCATCCGGTATTTGCCATGGGTGCGGATTATATTCCGGAGGATAATCTGCTTCAGAGAACGTCCAGAGAGCGTACAAGGGAGCTGCTTCTTCAGTGTAAGAGAGCGAACTTTAATACAATTCGTGTATGGGGCGGCGGATATTATCCGGAAGACTGGTTCTTTGATCTGTGTGATGAGATGGGTCTGATGGTATGGCAGGACTTTATGTTTGCGTGCTCTGTGTATGAGCTGACACCGGAGTTTGAGGCAAATATCCGTCAGGAATTTGTGGATAATATCAAGCGTCTGCGCCATCATGCTTCTCTTGCGCTGTGGTGCGGCAATAATGAGATGGAGATGTTTGTAAAGGAAGGAACCTGGGTGACCAAACCGACAGAGGTGAGAGATTATCTGCTGATGTATGAGCGGATCATTCCGGAAGTGCTCAGAGAATATGATCCGGATACGTTCTACTGGCCGGCAAGTCCGTCATCAGGTGGCTCTTTTGATGATCCGAATGATCCAAACAGGGGAGATGTTCATTACTGGGAGGTATGGCATGGAAATAAGCCGTTTTCCGAGTATCGCAAATATTTCTTCCGCTATGCATCGGAGTTTGGATTCCAGTCATTCCCGTCTGTAAAGACTCTGGAGACTGTGACAGATGATCCGAGGGAATTGAATGCGTTTTCTTATGTGATGGAGAAACATCAGAGAAATTATGGCGGTAACGGAAAGATTGCGAAGTATATGCAGGCTGCTTATCGTTATCCTGAGAATTTCAGTGATTTTGTGTATGCATCTCAGCTTCTTCAGGCAGATGGCATCCGTTATGGAGTGGAGCATTACCGCAGAAACCGTGGCCGTTGTATGGGTGCGATCTACTGGCAGTTGAATGACTGCTGGCCGGTAATTTCCTGGTCTTCGATTGATTATTATGGACGCTGGAAGGCTCTGCATTATTATGCAAAGAGGTTTTTTGCACCGGTGATGCTTTCCTGTGAAGAGCAGAGCTGGATGACTGTGGGAGCAGATATGAACCGCCAGCATTTTGAATTTGAGAAATCCATCCGTCTGAATGTGACGAATGAGACACTGGATGCTCATAAGGTTCTGGTGAAATTTGCAGTGCGCAGTGCAAGTGCTGCAATTATCAGGGAAGAAGAACAGTGGGTGGAAGTGCCGGCACTTTCCAGTGTATGGCTGGATAAGGTGGAACTTCCGGAGATTGATCACTTTAATGAGTATGTAAGTTATGAGGCTTGGGAAAATGGAGAGATCATTTCCCAGGGAACTGTGATTTTCTCTTATCCGAAATATTTCCACTATCTGGATCCGAAGCTGTCTGTGCGCGTGGAGGATGGAGAACTGGTTGTAACTGCGGATGCTTATGCGAAGAGCGTGGAGATCAGAAATGAAAATGAGGATCTGGTGCTTGAAGACAATTACTTTGATATGAATGCGGGAGAGCGCCGTGTGAAGATCATCAGCGGAGATCCGGTGGGACTGAAAGTTCGCAGTGTTTATGATATTTGATCAGAGGAAGCTGGCTTTTTGTAGTTGAGGGAAGCCGGGAGTTTTGAGCATGAAATAAAAAAGGATTCGGGAAAGAAGTATGTCTGTGTGACGGAAAAACTTCTTTTCTGAATCCTTTTATTTTTTAGATTATGGTTGTATAGATTTATTATTTGTCAATCTGTTCTAAAGAGTCTTTGGCGTTCTGTAAAACAGTGTCAAATGCAACGGCTGCTTTTGCGTATTCTTCATCGCTTTCAATGTTGGAGAGCATCGGATCGCCGTTTTCGGTGCGGGCAAAGGTGTAGAGATAGACTTCACCGCTTTCGTTCTGGCCGTTTTCGTCCAGTGGGAGAAGGGCGATGTATTCTTTTGCGTCTACAGGGAAAACGGTGAGTACTGCACATTCTACTTCTGTGTCGTCTTCCATGGTCAGGGTGATGGTTTTGTGGTTTTCGATTGGGTCGCATCCACCGCTGGAGGCACATCCGCCGCCGCAGGAAGCGCAGTCACTTGGGTTACATCCGCCGGTTGTAAATTCGTCACTCATTTTATATTCCTCATTCTTTCTGGTTTTATTAGCAATTTTTTCTTTGTGTGTTGTTTGTGGGATTTGATGTTAATGAAATTGCTTTAATTTTATTATTGTAGCAGAAAGAGGGGGAGAATGCAATATTTCTGTTTTTGTGTTTCGGGATGTGTTACTGAACGGGAAAGTAATCGTGGTTACGAGGGACGTGCAGAAAAAGATTGTATTTCGTGTGCGGTTTCGGGACCTAAGATATTCTAAGCCACCAGAAATCTGCTAAGGGCATGAGCCGTCTTATCAAACTCGCTCCGTTGCAAACTGCGCTCAGACAGTGATGCAGCCGGCTCATAACGCAGATTTCTGCTGGCTAAGAATATCTAAGACCCCTGCAAATGCACACGAAATACAATCTTTTTCTGCACTGATGATGGCGGTATCTAAGTAAAAGAAGAAATTGCGAATATCCGCTTGACTTAAAAAACAGATTATAAATATCCGTTTGATTTATGGAATATTTTGGCATGGTGGTTGTTATATTACCAGTATTCAGCGAGGGAAGGGAAGTGTTGTTGGGGCGAATTTGAAGGTTCTTGT
>ERZ838399.2353-NODE-2353-length-14488-cov-4.462690_pt1 | contig 14488 bp, 13 predicted proteins | sample MGYA00519683_ERZ838399 | MGnify/ENA primary metagenome ERZ838399 (study PRJEB31850, sample SAMEA3708833) | human gut metagenome | biome: human gut; feature: human-associated habitat; material: faeces | place: China | collected 2014 ...
ATGAGACATCCGAAAGAAGGAGCTGCGCTGGTAGCCAGCGAGCATTCCAGAATCCCTGTCATCAATGCAGGAGACGGCGGACATCAGCATCCGACACAGACCCTGACTGATCTGCTTACGATCCGTTCTTTAAAAGGTCATCTTGATAATATCACAATCGGTCTTTGCGGAGATTTAAAATTTGGCCGTACCGTTCACTCTCTGATTCACGCTCTGGTGCGTTACAAAAATGTAAAATTCATTCTGATCTCACCAGAAGAACTTCGTGTTCCAAGTTATATCCGCAATGATGTTCTCGATAAAGAACATGCACAGTACGAAGAGGTCGTTCGTCTGGAAGATGCTCTTCCAAAGCTCGATATTCTCTACATGACCCGTGTACAGAAAGAACGTTTCTTCAATGAAGAAGACTATATCCGTATGAAAGATTTTTATGTACTGGATGCTCAGAAGATGGAGCTTGCGCCAAAGGATATGTATGTACTTCACCCACTTCCTAGAGTAAATGAAATTGCTGTTGAAGTTGATGATGACCCAAGAGCTGCTTATTTCGCTCAGGCTCAGTACGGAGTATACATTCGAATGGCTCTGATTCTGACATTACTGGAAATCGAAGTCTAAGGAGGAATATACTATGGTTAAGAATACACTGAATGTAGGTCAGATCTCAGAAGGATTTGTACTGGATCACATCCAGGCAGGAAGAAGTATGGATATTTACAAATATCTTCACTTAGATCAACTGGACTGCTGTGTTGCAATTATCAAAAATGCAAAAAGTAACTGTATGGGCAAAAAGGATATCATGAAAATCGAATGTCCGATCGATTTTATGGATCTTGACATCCTTGGTTTCATTGATCACAACATTACTGTCAACATTATCCAGAATGAGAAGGTTGTTGCGAAAAAATGTCTTCACCTTCCTCACGAAATTCGCAATGTGATCCGCTGTAAAAATCCTCGTTGTATCACTTCTATTGAGCAGGGACTGGATCATGTCTTCGTACTGACCGATCCGGACGAAGAAGTATACCGCTGCAAATACTGCGAAGAAAAATATCAGGGAAGACTTGGTAAACGCAAATAAAACTTCCTGTTTTAACTATGCAGACAGTTATCTTTTATTTATGAATTGATGATAAACATTGAATTAAATGTATAAAAAAAGATTTTCAGTTTCAATTTTCGAAGCTGAAAATCTTTTTTATTACCATATTGGAATAAAACAAAAGCAAGCAAGACGATAAGCCGGGTTATGTCGTTGAGTGATCATCTATCTAGACCTGATGTTGCCATCAGGTTCCAGCGACCTACCTGAGACTTGACGGGCCGCCAAATTGTCTCTGCACGGTCTTGCTTCGAGTGGGGTTTACATGTGCCCCGGTCGTTACCGGCCGGGCGGTAGTCTCTTACACTGCCCTTCCACCCTTACCTGTCCATTCTCATAAGAGTCTGTCAGGCGGTACATTTCTGTTGCACTGGCCTTGGAGTCGCCTCCACCGGACGTTATCCGGCACCCTGCCCTGCGAAGCCCGGACTTTCCTCACCTGCTGCCTTTCGGCAATTACAGCCGCGATCACCTGTCTTACTTGCAAGTATTTATTATATCATATTTTTTCTAAAAAGAAAGAACTTTTTTACCTCATTGCATCTGCCGCAGAAGTTGCGAGTTCATCGCATCGCTCATTCTGAGGATGTCCATCATGTCCTTTCACCCAGATAAATGTCACATTGTGTGGCTCTTTCGCTTCCAGAAGCCGTTTCCAGAGATCCACATTTTTTACAGGCTCATTCTTTCCACGTTTCCAGCCTTTCTTCAGCCACCCGCCGATCCAGTTCTGATTGAATGCATCTACCACATACTTTGAATCAGAATACAACTTCACATCACACGGACGGTTCAATGCTTCCAGTCCAGCTATGACTGCCATCAACTCCATACGGTTATTCGTTGTCTTCTCATATCCCTTTGACAATTCCTTTATATGAAGTTCGCCTTTTGAATCTACGTACTCTAAAATGGTTCCGTATCCTCCCGGTCCATCCGGGTTTCCTCTGGCTGCTCCATCGGTGTATATACTGACCAGCATCTATCTTTCCTCCTCGAAATAAAAGCTCTGCCCCGGTTCTTTCACCTTCATGATCCGCTCTCTATACGGCTCCGACACTGAATTTTTCAAAAACTTATCTAAAATGTCATACCCCCACATATGCATTGGGAATACAATCTTTGTATTCGTATGCTGCATAAAATAATTGATACCAAGCACAGACTCTTCTCCCTGTCTAGAATCAAGCGGGAAAAATGCATAATCAATTTCTTCACCCTCGATTTTTGCAATCTCTTTCTGATATGCCTGTCTCATCGGTTCATTCCAGGTCTCATCATCCTCTTCTTCCCAGTACCACCAGTTCAGATCTCCTGCATGAAAAAATGTTTTCTCTTTCACCCTTACAAGAAATGCCACACCTTCATCGGTGGATTTCAGTGTATGAATCCTTAAATCCCAAATATTAAAATCTGCATCTGCACCTATATGCTCCGTCTGATCTTTTGGCCCTGCCGCCTCAATGTCATCAGATAAAATATAGTGGATATTCTCATATTCTTCTGCCCACGTAAATATTTTCTTTTTAAAATGATCGTAGTGCACATGACTTGCAAATACACAGATTTTTTTATCTTTATCAAACTGTGGCAGATTTCCTTTATAATAATCAAAAATCAATACATAATCGTCACACTCAACAGCAAATCCGCTATGTTCCAGGTAAGTAATTTTAATCATTATTTTATTCCCTGTGCCACTTCAACTGCATGCATGACCTCTGACAAGATGTATCCAAGACATTCCTTTACAGCTCCTGCTTTTCCAGGAAGATTTACAATCACAACATTTCCACGGATTCCTGCCGCTGCACGGTTCAACATAGCTCTTTTTGTCAGTGTAAGCATGTGTGCACGCATACCTTCCGGAATTCCAAGAAGTGGTCTGTCTACAACTTCCATAGTTGCCTCCGGTGTGCAGTCTTCCGGTCCGCAGCCTGCTCCGCCTGTTGTCAGGATCAGGTCTGCAAGATTTCCGTCTGCCATTCTCTGGAAAACAGTAGATAATACAGTTTTGTCTGTCGGGAGAGCCTTCATGAACACAACGTCAAGCCCTGCTTCTTCCACCATCTTGCGGATTACTTTTCCACTTGCATCCTCCTGCTCTCCTTTATAAACTGCTGTACTTGCAGTAATAATCGCTACTTTCATCAAATTGTACCTCCATACATTTTTCTATCTCATTCAAAGTCCTATCTTTTTTCTTAAGTTCCTTTTTGACATTCATAAAATAGTATAGCACAAATTATACAGGGGGTAAATCATTTTTATATGATGATGCACACCAGTCCTCCATTACTGTCATTGACAATCTTCTGCATTGTATCCTGAAGCTTTGTCTGGCTTTCATCCCCGATCATGGCAATTTTACCCCGGATACCATCCATCACTAATTCTTCCACAGATTTTCCGAAAATGTTCGTCTCCCAGATTCCATGTTCGGTTTCTGCTTCCTGCTTAATGAATGTAAGAAGATCTTTCGCCTGATCTTCTGTTCCGACAATCGGTGCAATCTCTGTCTCGATATTCGCCCGAATCAGATGGATAGACGGGGCCTTTGAATGTATCTTCACGCCATATTTATTTCCCTGTTTGATAAGCTCCGGCTCCAAAAGTGTAATTTCATCTCTTACCGGACTGACCACCCCATATCCTTTCATTCGAACAGTTGTAAATGCGTCCCGGACTCCTTCATATTCTTCCTTTAATTTCGCAAGTTCCTGAATTGTTGCAACCAGCTCATATTGTCCTGCAATCTTCGTTCCCGTCATCTCGCTTAACATTTCGTAATAATATCTTTCTGGTATAGAAATGTTGATATTCACACAGCCCTGACCCATTCCAATCTGATCCACTTTGCAGGAATCTATGTACTCACTCCCAGAAACATCTATACTTCCAAGAGCATCCCGGATTTTGGTAAGTCGTTCCAGAATCACTCTCACATGTTCAATCAGATCTTGTTTGATCTTGTGGTCTCTTGGAAGCATCTCCACCCATTTCGGAACAAAAAACTGAATTTCAGATATCGGAAACTCAAAAAGGACTTCCGATAAAATCTGGCAGATATCCTCTCTGGTAAGTTTTTCACAGTTGACCGGCAGCGCCCGTACTTCATATTCCTGTTCCAGATTCTTCGCGGTGTTCTGCGCCCGTTCTCCCTGCGGCTCTTTTGAATTCACAAGTACAATGAACGGCTTTCCGATTCCATTTAATTCCTGTATCGTCATACGCTCCGCATCTTTGTAATTTTCTCTTGGAATGTCTGTGATGGTACCGTCTGTCGTAATCACAATTCCAATGGTTGAATGATCATGAATTACTTTTCTAGTTCCAATCCCGGCAGCCTTTGCAAATGGGATCTCATAAGCAAACCACGGTGTTTTCACCTGTCTCTGGGAATCCCCGTCCATATAACCGGCAGCACCTTCTACCATATAACCGACGCAGTCAATCAGACGCACCTTCACATCTACGTCATCAGCAAGCCGGATTTTTGCTGCTTCCTTCGGCACGAACTTTGGTTCCGTTGTCATAATCGTGCGTCCCGAAGCAGATTGCGGCAGTTCATCCTGCGTACGCATTCTGGCATGTTCATCTTCCATTTCCGGAAGCACCAGCACATCCATGAATCTTTTAATAAATGTAGACTTTCCCGTCCGGACCGGTCCCACAACACCAATGTAGATTTCTCCATTCGTCCTCGCTTCGATATCTTTGTATACCTGAAATCTATCCATCAAAATACCCCCATGCATGAACTTGTTTTACTGTTAACAGATTATGCAGGAAACATTCCGAGTATGTATAGAATTCTGCTTACCATGTATGAATTTTCTACATATGGATTTAAAAAGAACATAAAATACACATGCTTTGTGTATGAAGCATGTGTATTTTATGTTCTTGTTGTTCGTCCTGTTTTAATATCTTTTACAATTATTTCTCCCACGGAAGTGCTGTATGCTCCGCCTTATTATCTCTGAGCATGAGTTCATTAACTGCTTCTTTCGGGTCTTTTCCATCAAACAATACTTCGCTGACTTTATTGATGATCGGAAGTGATACTCCATATTTTTCGCCAAGTTTTACTGCCGCTTTTGCAGAATACACTCCTTCTACTACCATCTGAACCTCATCCATTGCTTCCTGCATGGATTTGCCCTGCCCCATGAGATAACCTGCTTTGCGGTTACGGCTGTGGACACTGGCACACGTTACAATCAGATCACCAATTCCTGTAAGTCCGGAAAATGTTTCAACTGCGCCGCCCATTTTCACACCTAGTCTTGCAATCTCTGCAATTCCTCTTGTGATGAGTGCCGCCTTTGTATTATCTCCATATCCCATTCCGTCAGCAATACCTGCTGCCAGAGCGATGACATTTTTCAAAGAACCGCCAAGTTCCATGCCAAGCATATCCGGGCTTGTATATACACGGAACACTTCACTTGCGAACATCTGCTGCAGATACTCGGCTGTCTTTTCCGTCTTTGCTCCCACAACAACAGTAGTCGGAAGTCCTCTTCCTACTTCCTCAGCGTGGCTTGGTCCGGACAGGACTGCTACATCAGCCTGTGGAATTTCATCCTCGATCTGCTGAGAAAGTGTCATCAGAGTTGCCTCTTCGATTCCTTTCGCAACATCAACAATGATCTGACCTTCCGCTACATATGGGCACATATTTTTCGCTGTTCCTCTTGTAAATGTAGATGGCACTGCCAGTACAAGGAAATCTTTTCCTTCTACAGCTTCCTTAAGATCTGTTGTAAATTTCATTGTATCCGGAAGCTTCACGCCCGGAAGCTTTGATTTGTGCTCACGCTCTTTATCCAGCATCCGGATCTCATCTTCCAGAATTGACCACATAGTCACATCGTGACCGTTTTTACTCAGAAGAAGCGCCAGTGCAGTCCCCCAGCTTCCTGCCCCTATCACACTTACCTTTGCCATAATCTTCCTCCTTATTATTTCTTTCCGATACTGATCTTATTCTCCGTACCGTTCATGAGTCTTACAATATTTGCCTTATGTTTATAAAATGCGGATAACATCAGAAATGCCGCAATTCCATACATTTCATAAAGATACGGCGGTTTTACACCAAATCCGCCCATCTGGCCATACACAACCACTTCGATCAGATAAATGATCACAACTGCCAGGGAGCCAAGAGACACATAGCGTGTCACTGCCACGATTCCGAGAAATGCAAATAAACAGATCAAAACCATCCATACATTTGTCGTACTTAAAATCAGTCCGGCTGTCGCTGCGATTCCTTTTCCACCTTTAAAGTTCAGATAAAATGGATAGTTGTGCCCAAGTACCGCACCCATCCCTGCATACATGGCAAGGAGTGGGAAAATGTCTGCGTAAGTCTTTCCGTAAATCAGGTAAACCGTCACAACTGCAAAGACACATTTAAAGCAGTCTCCAAGAAGTGTGACAAGTCCCGCTTTGATTCCCATCGTGCGAAGAGCGTTAGTGCTTCCTGCATTGCCACTTCCCTCTTTTCGGATATCGACTCCTTTCATCTTACCATAGATGTATCCTGTCTGGATCAGTCCAAATGCATACCCAATCAGTAGACATATAAAACGTTCCATTTTCTAATTATCCCTTTCTTTTCTTTCTCTCACAAAGAATTTTAGTGATGTTCCCTTGAAGCCAAAGGACTCTCTGATCTTATTCTCCAGATATCTCTGATAGGAGAAATGCATCAGTTCTTTATCATTGACAAAAATTACAAATGAAGGCGGCTTTACCGCTACCTGCGTCATGTAATAGATCTTCAGACGCTTTCCTTTGTCTGACGGTGGCTGCTGCATTGCTGTTGCTTCCATCAGAATCTCATTAAGTACCCCTGTTGCAACACGCAGTGTCTGATTCTCAATGACCATATCAATCATATCGAACATTTTTGGAAGACGCTGACCTGTCACTGCAGACACGTACATAATCTCTGCGTATGGCATAAATGAAAGGACACGGCGCACTTCATTCTCGTACTCACGCATGGTCTTATCATTTTTCTCAATAGCATCCCACTTATTTACCACAATGATAACACCTTTTCCACGCTCATGAGCAATTCCTGCCACCTTGGCATCCTGTTCTGTCACACCCTGAGTTGCATCAATTACGACAAGGACCACATCTGCACGCTCTACCGCTGTTACGGTACGGATAATACTGTATCGCTCCAGTTCCTCTTTAATCTTATTCTTTCTGCGAAGCCCTGCTGTATCAATAAAGACATATTCTTTTCCATTGTGAACGATCTCCGTATCAATGGCATCCCTTGTTGTTCCTGCAATGTCACTGACGATCACACGCTGCTCCCCAAGAAGCTTATTAATAATAGAAGACTTACCTACGTTTGGTTTTCCTACGATTGCCACACGCGGACGAGAGTCCTCTTCCTCTTCTCCTGCATGCTCCGGGAAATGTTCGATCACCTTATCAAGCATATCGCCAAGTCCGAGTCTTGATGATGCAGAGATCGGCACCGGATCACCGATTCCAAGATTATAAAACTCATAAGTATCTGCCATATATTTATCAAAATTATCTACTTTGTTTACAACAAGAATGACCGGCTTTCCGCTTCTTCTTAACATATCTGCAACTTTAGAATCGGAATCCACAAGCCCCTGCTTTACATCTGTAATAAAAATAATCACATCTGATGTATCAATAGCAATCTGAGCCTGTTCACGCATCTGCGACAGAATAATGTCCTTGCTCTCCGGTTCAATACCACCGGTGTCGATCAATGTAAAATCTTTATCAAGCCAGCTGACATCTGCGTAGATTCGATCACGGGTAACTCCCGGTGTGTCTTTTACAATTGAAATCTTCTCTCCTGCCAGCGCATTAAAAAGTGTGGACTTACCCACATTCGGTCTACCCACAATCGCTACTACTGGTTTACTCATATATTTATCTCCATTTCTGTAAATATTCGATTTTTCATCTTATCCACTTGATTTTACAATATCTGCTTCAACTTGTAAAGTTTATAAAATAGAAAACATACCATTGACCTTACATAGGTAAAAATGATATAACTGTAATGTGAGTTATGTTAGAACAAAATATCATAAAAAAAAATGAAATATTTATATGTAACAGGAGAGCGTTATGAACAACATTACGATTAACAGTAACAGTAATGATATCAAGGAGATGGAAAAGCTTTTCCCAAGAGCCCCTCTGAAGATCATTGCTATGGAAGGCTGCAAAGAACTGGGACAGAAAGTGAATGACTATATTGTCAACTTTAGACAGTCCTCTTACCGTGAAGAATTAAAATCACCAATGTATGCAACTTATCTTCAGGACAATTATCTGGTAGATGCACATTGCCCACGTTTTGGAAGCGGTGAAGCAAAAGGTGTCCTGAACGAATCTGTCCGTGGAAAAGACCTGTTTATTATGACAGATGTATGTAATTACAGCCTGACATATTCCGTCAACGGATATGTGAACCACATGTCACCGGACGATCACTATCAGGATCTGAAACGTCTGATTTCCGCTGCTAATGGTAAGGAACACCGCCTTAACATTATTATGCCGTTTTTGTACGAGAGCCGTCAGCACAAACGTACAAAACGAGAGTCTCTGGACTGCGCTTTGGCACTTCAGGAACTGATTGATATGGGCGTAGACAATATCTTCACATTTGATGCCCACGATCCGCGTGTACAGAATGCGATCCCGCTTTACGGATTCGACAGTTTCAACCCGCCATATCAGTTCATGAAAGCACTGCTTCGCGCAGAACCAAACCTTTCTGTTGACCCGGAGCACCTGATGATCATCAGTCCGGATGAAGGTGCAATGTCCCGTGCCGTATACTTCTCCAACGTTATCGGAGTTGACATGGGTATGTTCTACAAGAGACGTGATTATTCAACAGTCATAAATGGAAAGAACCCAATTGTAGCACATGAGTTCTTAGGTTCTGATATCAAAGGAAAATCTGTCATCATCATCGATGATATGATTTCTTCCGGCGAAAGTATGTTGGACGTAGCTAAACAGATGAAAGACCGTGGTGCAAAACAGGTATTTGTATGTACAACATTTGGTCTTTTTACAGATGGATTTGAGAAATTTGACGAATTCCATGAGAAAGGTTATATTGATCGCGTGATCACTACGAACCTGACTTACCTCCCATCTGCATTCTATGAGAGAGAATACTTCACAGTTGCAGATATGAGTAAATTCATCGCGCTGATCATCGATTCCATGAACCACGATGTATCTATCAGTTCTGTATTAAGTCCGACTGACAGATTACACGCTCTTCTTGAAAGACACAGAAAAGATCTGGCAGAGAAAAATTTATAGGATTTTTATCATCATAATCGGATATATGTGTATTTTCATAGAACCGTCAGTTAATAGCTGGCGGTTCTTTTCATTATGGAAAATAAGGCTATGAACTTTTAAACGTCAAAAAAGGAATAGTAACAAAAATCTATTTCATCACTATTCCTCTTTATATCAGCCGATATAGCCTCCGGCATTCTTGAATTTAATTATGTTTAATCAACCTGCAATTGTACTACTTAACGAATCACACGTACTCTTAATACATCTTTGACTTTTGTAAGGTCTTCGATAACACTGTCTGTCACATCAGAATCTATGTCAATCATCGTATATGCATACTCACCTTTGCTTTTATTCGTCATATCTGCGATATTCATATTATCATCTGCAAGAATCTTTGTGAATTGTCCAATCATATTCGGTATGTTATGGTGAAGTAATGTAATTCTTGTATTTTCACCTTTGACTCCCATATCGCAGTCCGGATAGTTTACAGAATGCTGGATATTACCATTTTCCAGATAATTTCTTACTTCTGCAACTGCCATCTTCGCACAGTTATCTTCAGACTCTTCTGTAGAAGCTCCAAGATGTGGTGTAATAATTGCACCTTTCACCCCTGCCACGATCGGTGTTGGGAAGTCTGTCACATAGTTCTTAACATGTCCGGAAACAAGTGCATCTACTACTGCCTCTTCATCAACCAGAACATTTCTTGCATAATTCAGAATAACAACACCATCTTTCATAAGACCAATCGCATTCTTGTCAATCATACCTTTTGTACTATCCATAGCCGGCACATGGATCGTAATATAATCACAATCTTTATAAAGCTCATCAACAGTCTTTGCATGATGAATATTTCTGGACAGTCTCCATGCTGCATCCACAGACAGATATGGATCATATCCGTAAACTTCCATTCCAAGATGTACGGCTGCATTGGCAACAAGAACACCGATGGCTCCAAGTCCAATGACTCCCAGCTTCTTACCTTCGATTTCGCAGCCGGCAAACTGTTTCTTTGCCTTTTCGGCATCTTTTAAGATATTGCCGTCTTCTTCATTCTCCTGGACCCAGTTGATTCCTCCTATGATATCACGAGACGCAAGAAGCATACCTGCGATCACAAGCTCTTTTACACCATTTGCATTTGCTCCCGGTGTGTTGAATACAACGATTCCCTGCTCCGCACATGTATCCAGAGGGATGTTATTAACTCCAGCTCCCGCTCTTCCAATAGCCTTTAAGTTTTTGTCAAACTCCATGTCATGCATAACTGCACTTCTTACGAGAAGCGCATCTGCACCTTCTGCAGTTTCAATCTTTGTATAATCTTCTGTAAAGTTATTCAATCCAATATCTGCGATTGGATTTAAGCAATGATATTTGTACATATTAAGCGTTCTCCTTTTCAAATTTCTTCATGAATTCGACTAATGCTTCCACGCCTTCGATTGGCATCGCGTTGTAAATACTAGCACGCATACCTCCGACAGTACGGTGACCTTTTAAGTTTACAAATCCGGCTGCATCTGCTTCTTTGACGAATTTAGCCTCCAGATCTTTGTCACCAATTACAAATGGAACATTCATAAGAGAACGGTCTTTTGGTACAACAGTTCCTTTGAACATCTTACTCTGATCCAGGTAATCATACAGAATCTTTGCTTTTTTCTCATTGTGTTCTTTCATTGCAGCAAGTCCGCCCTGTTTTTTCAACCATTTGAAGACTTTGCCGCAAATATAAATTCCATAACACGGAGGTGTGTTATAAAGAGAACCTTTGTCCGCCTGTGTTTTATATTTTAACATAGTCGGTGTGCCTGGAAGTACGTCATCACGGATCAGATCTTCACGGATAATTGCAATCACAACTCCGGCAGGTCCGATATTTTTCTGTACTCCACCATAGAGAACACCGTATTTTTCTACATCGTGAGGCTCTGACAGGAAACAGGAAGATACATCTGCAACCAGCGTCTTGCCTTTCGTATTCGGAAGTTCTTTGTACTTCGTTCCATAGATTGTATTATTCTCACAGATATATACGTAATCTGCATCGTCATCAATCGGAAGATCGGAACAATCCGGAATATAAGAAAATGTCTTATCTGCGGAAGATGCAATGACATTCACCTTGCCGTATTTTTCTGCCTCTTGTGCTGCTTTTTTCGACCACTGGCCTGTCACAATATAATCTGCGACACCATTTTTCATCAGGTTCATAGGAACTGCAGCGAACTGCTGGGATGCGCCTCCCTGCAAGAACAGTACCTTATAATTGTCCGGAATATTCAGTAAGTCTCTAAGATCTGCTTCTGCCTCATCGATAATATTCTGGAATACCTGAGAGCGGTGACTCATTTCCATCACGGACATTCCTGAACCCTGATAATCCAACATCTCTGATGCTGCTTCTTTAAGGACCTCCACCGGTAACATTGCCGGACCTGCTGAAAAATTGTACACTCTACTCATAGTATTGCCTCCATTTCCCTTGCTCTTTTTGAGCTGTTAATTTGTTTATTATTTATTCTTCAAATCTGCTTCATCAAACGCTTCACTGATTGCCGCTCCAGGCGCAACCATTGGCCATACCTTATCATCACTGTCAATCTGACAATCGATGACAACTGGTCTTCCAAGATTCATTGCCTTTTCAAAAGCTGATTTAAATTCTTCCTGCGTTGTTGCGCGGATGCCTTCTGCACCCATTGCTTCTGCAAGTTTTACAAAATCTACTGCATCATTCAGTACTGTCGCAGAGTATCTCTGTCCGTAAAACAGATTCTGCCACTGTCGTACCATACCAAGAACGTGGTTGTTGATGACTACCTGAATCACTGGAATATTGTGGCGGACTGCAGTTGCGATCTCATTCATATTCATTCTAAAGCAACCGTCTCCTGCAATATTGACAACCACTTTGTCTTCTCTTCCACTCTTCGCTCCAAGAGCTGCGCCAAGACCATATCCCATGGTTCCAAGTCCTCCTGATGTCAGGAATGTTCTTGGTTTTGTATATTTATAAAACTGTGCTGCCCACATCTGATGCTGTCCGACCTCTGTAGAAATAATAGCCTCGCCCTTTGTCTGGCGATAAATCTCTTCTACTACGAACGGACCACTCAATACATCTTTATGATAAACTAGTGGATATTTTTCTTTGTATTCCTGAATTTTAGTCACCCATTCTGCATGATCCTGCTGTTCCAGACGCTCATTCAATCTGTCAAGAACGACTTTTATGTCTCCTACAACACCTGCAGAAATCATCACATTTTTGTTCATCTCGGCAACATCTACATCAATCTGGATAATCTTTGCATTCTGTGCAAATTTCTGTGCATTTCCGGTTACACGGTCACTGAATCTTGCTCCGACCACAATCAGAAGATCACACTCACTGACACCGTAATTGGAAGTTTTTGTTCCATGCATTCCAAGCATTCCTGTATATAACGGGTCTGTTCCAGGAAATGCTCCCTTTCCCATAAGAGAATCTGTTACCGGTGCATCCACTTTTTTTGCAAATGTATAAAGTTCTTCGCTGGCTCCGGATAAAATTGCTCCTCCACCAACGAAGATATAAGGCTTCTTTGCCTCCTTTATCATCTCTACTGCTGTGTCAAGCTGTGTTTCACAGATATTCTGTGATGGCTCTACAGCTACAGGCTTTTCTTTTACATACTCTGCCTTATTTGCAGTGACATCTTTCGGAATATCAATCAGAACCGGACCCGGACGACCTTTTTTCGCAATGGCAAATGCCTTACGGATCGTCGCTGCCAGATTATTTACATCCTTTACAATAAAGTTATGCTTTGTAATTGGTAACGTAATTCCTGTAATATCAATCTCCTGGAAACTGTCTTTTCCAAGGAGAGAAACTCCTACATTACATGTGATTGCAACAATCGGAATGGAATCCATATATGCCGTAGCAATCCCTGTTACAAGATTCGTAGCTCCCGGTCCACTCGTTGCAAGACACACACCAACTTTACCTGTTGCTCTGGCATATCCGTCTGCTGCATGCGCTGCTCCCTGTTCGTGGGAAGTCAGGATATGCTTGATTTCATTCTGATGTTTATATAATTCATCGTACACATTTAAAATTGCTCCGCCAGGATACCCAAATACAGTATCCACGCCTTGCTCTTTCAAACATTCAATTACGATTTCTGATCCTGTCAACTGCATACTTTATAACTCCTGTTCTATCATTATTTAGCTTTCGGTACTTCCAGGATCGCTCCCCGGTTTCCGGATGTAACCATAGCTGCATATCTTGCAAGGTACCCGGTTGTAACCTTCGGCTCTCTTGGCTGCCATTTTTCTTTTCTCTTAGCCAGTTCTTCATCAGATACATCTAACTCAAGCTTCATGTTCGGGATATCGATCTTGATGATGTCTCCTTCTTCTACAAGTGCGATTGGTCCGCCAACTGCAGCCTCTGGTGAAACATGTCCAATAGATGCTCCTCTGGAAGCTCCACTGAAACGTCCGTCTGTGATCAGAGCAACGCTGGAACCAAGTCCCATACCTGCGATTGCAGAAGTCGGGTTCAACATCTCTCTCATACCAGGACCACCCTTTGGTCCTTCATAACGGATAACAACAACATCACCGTGGTTGATCTTGCCGCCTTTGATTGCTGTGATTGCATCTTCCTCACATTCGAAGACTCTTGCCGGTCCTTCATGTACAAGCATCTCATCTACTACTGCAGAACGCTTTACAACACTTCCGTCCGGTGCAAGCTTTCCTTTTAATACTGCAAGTCCGCCTGTCTGGCTGTACGGATTGTCGATTGGACGGATAACCTCTGGATCTTTGTTCTGCACTCCTTCAATGTTCTCGCCTACTGTCTTACCTGTAACTGTCATGCAGTCTGTATGAAGCAGTCCTTTTTTGTTCAGCTCAGCCATAACCGCATAGACACCACCTGCCTCATTGAGATCCTCCATATAAGTCGGACCTGCCGGTGCAAGGTGGCAAAGGTTTGGAGGCTTTTCACTG
>ERZ838399.2359-NODE-2359-length-14449-cov-5.272753_pt1 | contig 14449 bp, 14 predicted proteins | sample MGYA00519683_ERZ838399 | MGnify/ENA primary metagenome ERZ838399 (study PRJEB31850, sample SAMEA3708833) | human gut metagenome | biome: human gut; feature: human-associated habitat; material: faeces | place: China | collected 2014 ...
GAATGGGAGTAGTAAGGAGGAACAGGAAAATGACAAAATCAAGGAGAGTAATGGCGGTCATTGTAGTGGCGCTATTGATTGTAGCAATGATCCTGCCGGGGCTGGTGGTGAAGGCAGAGGCGGCAGGAGGAGAAGGAACCGGAGAAACTGGCACGAAGGTGACGATTGAGTCCAAGGATAATAAAACACTGCAATATAAACCGGGAGAATCCCAGAAGTGGACACTGGTGATCACTAATAAGACAGGGCAGGATTTGAGTAATTTATCTGTATCTCCGGATATGGGTGGTGAAAATGCAAATGCATGGCCATTCAAGACGGATTATCAGAAATATGAGAAGACAATTACTACACTGGGAAAAGGAGAGGAGAAAGAGATTTCTTTTGATTTTTTGCAGAGAGACGATGCCGGAACAAGCAGATATGCCATTCTATTTTCTGTATATGAAGGTGATAATGATAAGCCGATCGCAACCAATAAATTATATGTAAACACGACAGAAAAGCCGCAGGCAGATAATTCTCAAAACCAAGGTGATGCAGGAAATGGCAGCGGTTCGGGAAGTGGTTCTGCTGATGGAGGTGCTATGACAGCTTCTGTTGGCAATGACGAGCCGGCAGTCTACAGTGGTGGCAGCAGTGGAAGCAGTGGAAGCAGTTCCGATGGTTCTGTACCGAGAGTTATCGTAACAGGATTTGATACCAATCCGCCAGAGGTACATGCAGGAAGTGATTTTACACTGACGATTCATTTGAAAAATACATCGAAGAAGACAAAAGTCCAGAATATGTTGTTTGAGCTGCAAGCTCCGACGGAAGGTACTGATGAGCAGACAAGTGCGCCGGCATTTCTGCCAACTTCTGGTTCGAATTCTATTTATCTTAATGGAATTAAAGCTGACGGTACCGCAGATATTTCTATTACATTGAATGCGAAAGCGGATCTGCTGCAGAAGCCGTACAGCATCAATTTGAGCATGAAGTACGAAGATTCACAGGCAACCCAGATTGAATCTTCTTCATCAATCTCTATTCCGGTAAAACAGGACGCAAGATTCGAATTCAGCGAATTTGAAATCAGCCCTCAGACCATCGAGGTCGGTGGTGAGACAAATGTTATGTGCAGTCTTTATAACCTGGGAAGAATTAAACTGTATAATGCAAAAGCCAGATTTGAAGGCAATGGAATTAAAAAACAGGAGATTTTCATCGGAAATGTGGACGCAGGTGCAACTGGTTCTATTGATGCCATGTTGCAAGGTGAAAAAGTGACGAATGGAAATTCTAAGATCACTATGACTCTTTCTTATGAAGATGAATCGGGAAATATATCTGAAACTACGAAGGATTTTGAGCTGGAAGTTACTGAAGCAGTAGATGACTCTGATATGTATATGAATACAGACGGTGATGCAGAGGCAGGCAGCAGCGGATTTCCGGTTGTTCCGGTCGTAGTAGTGATCGTGATTATAGCCGGTGTAGTGGCAGCGGTAGTATTTGTAAAGAAAAAGAAGAAAAAGCAGATGTTAAATGAAGAGGAGGAGCTGCTGGATGAGTTGGATAGATCTTCTGAGGATGAGCGCGAGCAACCTTAAGAGACGAAAGCTTCGTACATTTCTTACGGTGCTCGGAGTTGTCATCGGAACAGCATCTATCGTAGTTATGGTGTCTCTTGGACTTGGACTTCAGAAATCAGTCTATGATGAGATGGAGCAGTCAGGGGGGCTTACGACTATAAACGTAACGGGCAGCGGATCTGTCGGAGATGGGATGAAGCATTCATCGAACTCCGAGAATTCCGATGAGGCGAGCAAATATATTGATGACAATTGTGTGAAAAAATTCGGTGAGCTGGAACATGTAAAAGCAGTGGCGCCAATCTATGAAACATCCGCAATTTGTCTGAAAGGGAAATATGAAGGATATATTTCTCTGTACGCAAGTACACCGGAGGGCTTGAGAATGAGAGATATCAAGCTGGCAGATGGAGGAACTCTTCCAAAATCCGGGACTGGAAAGCTGGAGCTGGTTTATGGTAACAATGTTCTGACCAATTTCAGTGAGAGAGGAAATAATTCATCAGGATATTGGGAGACAGGAGAACTTCCGGACATTGATCTGATGAAGGATTCGATGTTTATGATTCTGGATCAGGATGCTTATTACAACAGGCAGAGCTCCGGGGGATTTCAGGCTGATGCAGGAACTGACGGAAAGGGAACATCTAATGTTCCACAGTCAGCCAAGAAACATATCGTAACTGCCAGTGGCGTTGTGGCAGGAGGCGTTGACGATTATAATGTGAATTCCTATTATGTATTCTGTGATCTGGATACATTAAAACAGATTATGAAAAAGGAATTTAATGGAAGAGTGATTCCGGGTCAGCCATCTACAAAGTCTGGAAAAGCCTACAAAGAATTCTATTATTCTTCAGCGCAGGTCAAAGTAGATGATATGAGCAATGTCAATGATGTGGCAAAACAGATCCGCGAGATGGGGTATAATGTAGAGACGAATGTTGAATATATGGACAGCATGAAAAAGCAGATGGCAGTGATCCAGGCAGTGCTTGGTGGAATCGGAGCGATTTCCCTGATTGTTGCAGCAATCGGAATTGCAAATACGATGATGATGTCCATATATGAGAGAACAAAAGAGATCGGAGTCATCAAAGTACTTGGCTGCAGCCTGAAAAACATTAAGCAAATGTTTCTGATTGAAGCAGCATTTATCGGACTCCTTGGTGGAATAGTCGGAAATATGGTGAGCTTTGTAATGTCTGGTGCAATCAATATAGTAACAGCAAAAAGTTCGGCACTGGGAGTAGGGGGAAATATTTCTTATATTCCGGTATGGCTGGTGCTTATTTCTATTGGATTTGCGATGCTGGTCGGTATGGTGGCGGGATATTTCCCGGCGCTTCGGGCAATGAGACTGAGTCCGCTTGCGGCAATCCGCAGTGAATAAAGTAAGCAAGAACAGGTGAAAAGGGGACAGGTGAAAAAATCACCTGTCCCAAAGTCTTTTATTCTTCTATTATATGAATTTCCAGATAGTCAAATTCAATAGAATCTACGAAGTTATCCTGATGAAATCTTGTCTTTGCATGTCTTTTGAATTCATCAATATTGGAATCCAGCCAGATTGGATTGCTCAGATCAAATTCATGGCAGACTTCGTCAATCGCATGAAAAATCTTGTGTGTGCGGGTGTCATCGTTATCAACTTCTATGACAGTATCCCGCAACATTCTATTATCTTTAAATTCTTTTGCCCATAATCGGAACATAGAAAATCCTCCTTGTATAATTTTTAGCGGTTGATAATAATGATGTAATCGGATTGCTCCATTGCTATGCAATTCCCGCAATCCTTGAACACCTCGAACTCCCATAAAATGGTGTATTCACACCATTTTATTTCGTCCTCGGTGTTCAGCGTGTCAAAAAGTATAAATTGCTTATTTGTGCGAGCACAAACACAATTTATACTTTTGACACTTACATCATATCGATTACATTTCCGTCCAGATCTTTCCAGATGAATTCCTGGTCATAGATCATATATCCGTGTGCGGAATTCTCTTTTGGAATAGACACAGAACCTGGATTCATGTAAATGAAATCAGCCATATCCTGATTTGCAGGAATGTGTGTGTGTCCATTCAGGAGAATATCTCCCTTCTTTAACATAGGCGGATTTGCAGGATTATGGTGATGACCGTGAGTTGCAAAAATAGTATGACCGTCCAGTTCAATAAAACAGTAATCGGCAAGAATTGGAAATTCCAGTACCATCTGGTCTACTTCGGTGTCGCAGTTGCCGCGGACACATAACAGATCCTCTTTCATAGCATTTAACATAGTAATAACAGCCTTTGGGTTGTAGTCTTTTGGCAGATCATTTCTTGGCCCATGATAAAGAAGGTCACCTAATAATAATAGTTTGTCAGCTTTTTCCCTTTTGTATGCTTCGATCATTTTCTCACAATAATATGCAGAACCATGTATATCAGATGCAATCATTAATTTCATAAGTTTTATTTCCTCCAGAATTCGTAAATATATTTAGTTACAACTTTTCTACGACGGATTATAGCACAAAAGAAAGCAGACGTGTATAATTATGGTAAATTCAAGTGGATTTTAAACAGAAGGGAATGGAATTATGGAAAACGAAGTACTTAAAATGTATGAATATGCGGAGCAGACGATAGAGATTTCGCTTGTAAAGGAAGAAGAAATACCTGTGATGCTGGAACTGATGAATACAATATATCAGGAGCTCCCGGACAAGAGCTGGTTTAGCATGGATAGCGAAGAGAATCTTATACGATATATGTCAACTTCCGGATTTGCTTTAAAAGCTCAGGTATTTGGGAGAGATGGGCAAGGGAAATTGGCAGCAGTCTTTGTGGCGCGGACGTCAGAACTTGGGGAAGAAAATCATGGAAAATATATGAATTTAAAGGAAAAAGATCTTGAACGTGTTGCGCATATGGAGATTGCAATGGTAGATAAAAAATTTCGAGGAAGAGGACTGCAAAAGAAACTGATGGAAGTTGCAGAAGATCGTCTGGAACTTTTGGGATTTCGTTGGCTTATGGGGACAGCTCATCCGGAAAATGTATATAGTGTACATAATTTTCAGAAACTGGGATACGAGATCGTGGCAGAAGCATTGAAATACGGTGGGTTCCTGAGATATGTTTTCTGTAAAGAAATATAAAAATATCCAGAAAATAAATGTGAAAAAGAATCATTTGTTTTCTGGATATTTTCTAATTTTGAATATTAGTTGTCTGCTTCCCAACGCCCGGAAGCTCCACAAGGAAGAACTAGTCCGGAACTTGTGACCGGAAGGCCGATTTCCTGGGAATCCACATGTCCGTGGAAAGATTTTAATTCTGTTCCGAGCATGTAAGTTAATACTGCAGGAGCAAGCCCTGTTGTATAGGAATTGATCAGGAAGAAAAGCGGATCATCAGAAAGGATCTGAGTACACAGCTTGATGAGTGGATGAATGGCATCCTCAATCTTCCAGATTTCACCTTTTGGTCCACGTCCATAAGACGGAGGATCCATGATGATGGCATCGTAATGATTGCCGCGGCGGATTTCTCGTTCTACAAATTTTACACAGTCATCTACAAGCCAGCGGATCGGTTTATCGGACAATCCGGATGAAGCAGCATTTTCCTTCGCCCAGGCTACCATACCTTTGGAAGCGTCCACGTGAGTGACATGTGCGCCGGCAGCGGCTGCTGCAAGTGTAGCTCCGCCGGTGTAGGCAAACAGGTTCAGAACTTTGATCGGGCGTCCGGCATTGCGGATCTTATCACCGAACCAGTCCCAGTTCGTTGCTTGTTCAGGAAAAAGACCGGTATGTTTAAAGCTGAATGGTTTCAGGTTGAATGTCAGTTCTTTGTAATGAATCTGCCACTGCTCTGGAAGATCGAAGAATTCCCATTCGCCGCCGCCTTTTTTGCTGCGATGGTAGTGACCGTTCATATGCTTCCAGCCTTTTTCTTTTTTCGGGGTATCCCATATAACCTGCGGGTCCGGGCGTACCAGTGTGTAATCACCCCAGCGTTCCAGCTTTTCGCCGCCACTGCAGTCGATGACTTCATAATCTTTCCATTTATCTGCAATCCACATAATAAAACTCCTTTAAAATGTATATGGTGTGGTTCTGAACAGTTGCGAAAATCATTAGATATCACCGTTCAGACTGAAGTATAGTGCTATTTTGCACAAAAACTCAGTATCATAAGTGTAGCATAGGCACAGCACATTTTCAATTATAGATATTTTCTATATAAACGAACAACTATTATAAAAGTCAATTTGAAGATGTGCGAGAATCTTCTTATAATATAAAGAGGAGGGAGAAATTATGTTTATTGACACACACATGCACGAAATGACATATTCACCAGACAGCTTCCTGAAGCTGGAAGAGATGGTTCGGATCGGTAAGGAGAAAGGGCTTGGAGCGCTTTGCATTACGGATCATGACAGTATGGGGCTTAAGGACTATGCAGCAGAATATACAGCGAGGACAGGCTTCCCGATTTTTGTTGGGATTGAGTTTTATTCTCTTCAGGGAGACATTGTCGCATTTGGAATTGAAGATTACCCGAAAGAGCGAATCCCGGCACAGGATTTTATAGATCTTGTAAAAGCACAGGGAGGCGTTTGTTTTGCAGCGCATCCATTCCGCAATAATAACCGTGGCCTGGAGGAGAATCTGGCTTTGGTACGCGGTCTGGATGGTGTGGAGGTGCTCAATGGAAGTACATCTTTTGCAGCATGTATGAAAGCAGCGGCATATGCAAGGCAGTATGGATATTTTACACTTGGTTCCAGTGACTGTCATGTGCCGGAAAAAGTCGGTGTGTGTGCGACATATTTTCCAAATGAGGTCAGAACGATGGATGAATTCCTGACAGAGTTCAAAAAGGGGCAGATGAAGCCGGCATATTATGTTCAGGGTGGCTATCGTGTCCTGGAAGTCCAGAATAACGACAAAAAAGTCCAAAATAGTATAAAAATACCATTTACCTTTCCAGCTAGAAGTGATAGTATGTATCTATAGTGTGCGTAAGAAATGGTATATTTAAATAAAAGAAAGGTGGAAATATACAATGATTACAGTTAACGCAATGGGAGATAACTGCCCGATTCCGGTTATCAAGACAAAAAAAGCAATGGATGCACTTACAGGACCGGAGACAATCGAAGTATTAGTTGATAACGAGATTGCCGTACAGAATGTGACAAAGATGGCTACAAGTGCCGGAGGAAAAGTTACATCTGAGCAGAAAGCTGAGAAAGAATATGTTGTTACAATCGAGATGGAAGGAGCACCGGCAGCAGAGGATGATGCGCAGGACGACAATACAGTTGTTGTAATAAGCTCTGACCGCATGGGTACAGGTAACGATGAACTTGGTAAAGTCCTGATCAAAGGATTTATTTTTGCTGTAACTCAGCTTGATAAATTACCAAAGACTATGCTTTTCTATAATGGAGGAGCAACACTTACAACTGAAGGATCTGATTCATTAGAAGATCTGAAATCTCTGGAAGCACAGGGAGTAGAGATTATGACATGTGGAACATGTCTTGATTACTATGGATTAAAAGACAAGCTTGCAGTAGGTTCTGTGACTAATATGTACAGCATTGTTGAGACACAGGCAAAAGCAACTAAGATCATTAACCCATAAGATGAGCACGCGAAGGGCGTGCCAGATACTGTCTTGGGGGACAGCTCTGGAATTACCGGATTGAGATGAAAAGAGGAGCCTTCTGTTGTGACTGAATGGAAAGCTCCTTTTATTCATATATAATTATTTATTCAACATTGAGGAGGAATTAAGAAAAATGAAAACAAATGTCAAGTTGACTAGCTTAAGCAAGACTTCGGGGTGAGCGGCCAAAATAGGTCCGGAGACCCTTGCTCAGGTACTGAGTAAGCTGCCAAAATTTCAGGATGATAAGTTAATAGTAGGGATTGAGACGTCCGATGATGCAGCCATCTATAAAGTCACTGACGATATCGCGATGATTCAAACGGTAGATTTTTTCACTCCGATTGTTGATGATCCTTATATGTTCGGACAAATCGCCGCAGCCAATTCATTGAGTGATGTATGGGCTATGGGTGGGGAACCGGCGGTTGCACTGAATATTGTTGGATTCCCGAATTGTCTGGATCCGGCAATCCTTGGTGATATACTGGCTGGTGGTGCAGATAAAGTAAAAGAAGCAGGAGCAGTGCTGGTAGGCGGACATTCTGTACAGGACGATGAGCCGAAGTATGGATTGTGCGTGTCTGGTTTTGTACATCCTGACAAGATATTCAAGAACTATGGATGCAGACCGGGAGATATTCTTGTATTGACAAAACAGATCGGAAGCGGTGTGGTAAATACAGCGATCAAAGCTGATATGGCATCACCTTCCGCAATCCGTGAAGCGGAGACGGTCATGGCGTCATTGAATAAACTTGGAAAACAAGTAGTTGAGAAATTTGACGTATCTGCATGTACAGATATTACAGGATTTGGACTTTTAGGACACTGTGTAGAGATGGCATCTGCCAGTGAAGTAACCTTCGAGATCAATGTCCGTGATATCGAATATTTTGCAGACGCAATTGACTATGCGAAGATGGGACTTGTTCCGGCGGGGGCTTACAAGAACCGCGGATATTCTATTGATCAGGTCGAGGTTGGACATGTGGAAGATTTCTATCTGGATCTTCTGTATGATCCACAGACATCAGGTGGATTGTTAATGAGTGTGGCACCGGAGAATCTTCAGGAGATGCTTGCAGATTTTCGTGCGGCACATATGGATACTAAGGTTTCTATTATTGGAAAAGTGGCAGAGAAGAGCGATAAGCTGATTCGTCTGTATTAGGCAGACGAACAAAAGAATAAGAAGGGGAACAAAGAAGTCATGAATAAGAATATGTTATACCGCAGCATTCCGAAAGTGGATGTATTGCTGGAAGACCCGGAAATTCAGGGGCTGATTGAAACATACAGCCGGGATACGGTAGTGGAATCGATTCATTTGGAGATGGATGCACTTAGAAAATATATCGGAACATGCGAGGATGAGGAAAAGGCAAAAGAACAGATTGAGAATCTGAATATGAATGTTCGAAGAACGGTAACTGCCATGCATACACCGAATATGCGTTCAGTCATCAATGGTACAGGAACGATTCTTCATACGAACCTTGGACGAGCACCGATCAGCCAGAAACACATGAATCGGATCGCTCAGATTGCAACGGGATATTCTAATCTGGAATACAATCTGGAAGCCGGAAGACGCGGAGAGAGATATTCACATTTTGAAAAACTGCTCTGTAAGATTACAGGTGCAGAGGCTGCAATGGCGGTAAATAATAACGCGGCAGCTGTTATGCTTATTTTAAGTTCCCTTGCAAAAGGAGGCGAAGTCGTTGTATCCCGCGGTGAGCTTGTTGAAATCGGTGGAAAATTCCGGGTTCCGGATGTTATGGAACAAAGTGGAGCAACACTGGTAGAAGTTGGAACGACTAACAAGACACATTATGATGATTATGAGAGCGCAATTACAGAAGAGACAAAGGCGCTTCTGAAAGTTCATACAAGTAATTATCGAATCGTAGGATTTACAGATACAGTAGGAATTGATGAATTGATTCCGATTGCGAAAGAACATGATATTCCGGTCATTGAAGATTTGGGAAGCGGTGTTCTGATCGATCTTAGCAAATATGGGATCACTTATGAACCTACTGTTCAGGATTCCATCAGAAAAGGAGCAGATGTGGTGTGCTTCAGCGGCGATAAGCTGCTTGGGGGTCCGCAGGCTGGAATTATTATCGGTAAGAAAAAATATATCGATATGATGAAAAAGAACCAGCTTACCCGTGCTCTTCGAATTGACAAATTTACAGCAACAGCATTGGAACTGGTACTTCAGGAATACCTGTCTGAGGAAAATGCGATCCAGAATATTCCGGTACTTAAGATGATTACAAAGTCTTATGACGAGACGGTTGCAGAAGCAAAGACATTTAAGCGTATGCTTCAGAGAGCAAAGCTGCCTGCAGCTTATGAAGTTGTGGATTGTGAATCTCAGATTGGCGGAGGATCTCTTCCGCTGGAACGAATTCCAAGTGCTGCAGTTGCGATCCATCCGGAAAAGATCAGTGTTCCGGAACTGGAAGAACGTATGAGACATTTGCCTGTTCCAATCATTCCAAGAACGGTAAATGATACGATTCTTTTGGATGTGAGAACATTGGATAAAGATGCAATGACACTTGCTGTAAAGCAGTTAAAAGAGATGGATATATTAGAAGAAACAAGTCTTTTATAGAGACGATTAGGAGTATAGAGACAGATGAAGAATATTATCATTGGTACAGCCGGACATATCGATCATGGAAAGACAACCTTGATCAAAGCTCTTACAGGAAGAAATACAGACCGCTGGGAAGAAGAACAGAAGAGAGGAATCACCATAGATCTTGGATTCACATATTTTGATCTTCCAAGTGGAGACCGTGCGGGAATTATCGATGTTCCTGGACATGAGAGATTTATCAACAATATGGTGGCCGGAGTTGTAGGAATGGATCTGGTACTTCTTGTTATTGCGGCGGATGAAGGAATTATGCCGCAGACAAGAGAACATATGGATATCTTACATCTTCTGGGGATTGAAAAGAGTATTATTGTCCTGAATAAATGCGATATTGTAGATGAAGAATGGCTGGAACTAGTGGAAGAGGAAGTGCGTGAAGAATTAAAAGGCACATTTCTGGAAAAAGCACCGGTATGTAAGGTGTCTGCTGCAACCGGTCAGGGACTGGAAGAACTGATTCAGGTGATCGAGCATATGACAAGTGATGAAGTTGTAGCTAAAGATGTGAATACAATTCCGAGACTTCCGATTGACCGTGCATTTACATTGTCCGGGTTTGGCACGATCATTACCGGAACCCTTGTGTCTGGTACGATTCGTAAAGAAGATACTCTGGAAATGTATCCGATTGGCAAAGAGTGCAAGATTCGCAGCATTCAGGTGCATGGTCAGGATAAAAAAGAGTGCTATGCGGGACAACGTGTGGCAATTAATCTGTCTAATGTTAAGAAAAAAGAAATTCAGCGAGGCTGTGTGCTGGCACCGCCGGCAAGTATGAAAAATACAGATCTGCTGGATGTGAAGATGAATATACTGGACTCCTCTATGCGGGTATTGACGAATCATACGAGATTACATCTGTTTACAGGAACGAGTGAAATTTTATGCCGTGCAGTACTGCTTGATAAAGAAGAAATCGGACCAGGTGAGAGTGGATATGTTCAACTTCGCCTGGAAGATGAAATTGCAGTACGCAGAGGTGATAAGTTTGTAGTCCGTTTTTATTCTCCGATGGAGACGATTGGGGGAGGCGTGATTCTTGAACCAAATCCGGGTGTGAAGAGACGTTTTCAACAAGATGTGATTGAAGAACTTAAGAGAAAAGAATCCGGTTCTTCAGCGGATGTAATTGAACTTCATATAAAAGAACATGGAGACACAATGATCACTTCTGCAGAACTTGCAAAGCTGACGGCATTGTCCATGGATGAGGTGAACCAGGATATAGAAGAATTAAAAGAGAATGGCCAGATTTATGTATTCCCGATGAAAAAAGATACATTTACATGGCATGCGGATTCAAAACGTGGAGCGGTACAGGCGATTGTGAAGAGTCTGGAATCTTATGAAAAAGAGAATCCGTATCGTTATGGAATGAAGAAAGCGGAAGTGCAGATGACACATTTTAAGGGAATGAAACCGAATGTGTTTGATAAGGTCGTTGAGCTGTTGGAAACTGAGGGATATGTGAAACGTGTCGGAGAATTTTTGTGTACACCTCAGTTTGAAATAAAGAAAGATGAGACGTATAACAAGATAGCAAAGACCGTGCTTGGTACATTTGAAAGTGCGAAATATGACTTTGCAAAATATTCAGAGATCGACTTTGGAAAGACTCAAAGAGCAACGGCTGATGATATCCTGAATGTATTGCTGGTCGAGGGTAAAGTGGTAAAAATCGCAGAAGATATGTATACACTGACGGAATATATGGAAGAAGCAAAGAATATCATTCGGGAGAAATTAGCGGAAGATCCGGTTATTACTATTGCTCAGGTGCGAGATATATTTGCGACCAGCCGAAAGAGTGCGAAACCAATTTTGGAATATATGGACAGTATCAAAGTTACCAAGAAAGTTGGAGCGGAAAGTGAAAGGGTAGCATACTAATGAACTTGAAACAATTAGAGGCTTTTGTACAGGTATCTGAAAGCGGCAGCTTTTCGAAGGCTGCCAAAGAACTTTTCCTGACACAGCCGACAATCAGTGCGCATATTTCCTCCCTGGAAAAGGAATTGAATGTACGGTTATTTATAAGAAATACAAAAGAAGTAAGTCTGTCAGATGACGGAAAAGATCTGTACCGTTATGCGAAGCAGATCACAGATCTTGAAAAGGCGATAGAAGAACGGTTTTATATGGATAGTGATGATGGAAAACATTTTATCACAATTGCGGCATCAACAATACCTGCGCAGTATCTTCTGCCGAAAGTATTGATGTGTTACAGAGAACGCTATCCAAAAGAGCAGATTAAGATTATGGAAACCGATAGTAGTGAAGTGGTTACGCAGGTTGTGGATCACATGGTCGATGTCGGCTTTACAGGTACTGTACTTGAGAAAAAGCACTGTAAGTACATACCTTTCTATAAGGACGAACTGGCTGTGATCACTCCGGATACACCGGAATACAGAATACTGAAAGAACAGAATCGTGATGATATTGACTGGATCAGAAGGAAACCTCTGATTTTACGTGAAGAGGGTTCAGGTACAAGAAAAGAGGCAGAAAAACAGTTGAAAAATGCTGGAATATCCATGGAGACTTTGGATATTGTGGCGAGCATTGCGAATCAGGAGACAATTAAAAAGTCTGTAAAACAAGGCATGGGGATTACGGTCCTTTCCAGACTGGCAGCTGAGGATGAAGATGGCCTGCTTATATTCCCGATTCCGGGCGCTGATGAAGGACGAGATATCAATCTGGTCTATAATAAAAATTATCAGATGACAAGATCGGCAGACCGTTTTATCCGAATCGTAAAGGAAGTATATGACATAGAATAGTGGTTACGGAACATATAAGTGACTATGAAATATATAAATGACTATGAAATATATCAGTGACTTGTTTAAAGAAAGAGAAAGAGATAGAATTAAGTTTGTACAATGATGTTGGGACCCTGGCATCATACAACAAATATATAGAAGCGACGAAAGGGGATATTAGCGTGATATATATGGATAATGCAGCAACGACTATGCATAAACCGAAGGCGGTGATCGATGCGGTAGTCGCAGCTATGAGTTCTATGGGAAATGCCGGACGTGGTGCGAATGAGGCGTCTTTAAGTGCATCAAGAATTATTTATGATACGAGAGAAAGGCTTGCAAAATTATTTGGGGCAGAAAATCCGAAGCAGATTGTGTTTACAATGAATTCGACAGAGAGTCTGAATATTGCGATTAAAGGATTGATTGAACCGGGAGATCATGTGATCACAACCATGCTGGAGCATAACTCTGTGCTTCGACCACTCTATGAGATGGAAGAAAGAGGCGCGAAGCTTACGATTATAAAAGCAGACAAGCAGGGAAATTTTTCCTTGGAAGATATGGAAGCTGCAATCACGCCAAAGACAAAAGCTATAGTATGTACCAATGGTTCCAATCTTACAGGAAATTATGTGGATGTTGCAGCTGTCGGTGAGATGGCACATAGACACGGAGTTCTTTTGATCGTAGATGCATCTCAGACGGCGGGGGTATTTCCGATTGATGTTCAGAAAATGAATATTGACGTGCTTTGTTTTACTGGACACAAAGGTCTGCTTGCTCCGCAGGGGACCGGAGGTCTGTATGTCAGAGAAGGGCTTACAGTGCAACCATTGTTGAGTGGTGGAAGCGGAGTTCAGACTTACAATAAAAAACATCCGGTGGAGATGCCGACAGCATTGGAGGCAGGAACACTCAATGGTCATGGTATTGCGGGAATGAATGCAGCTCTTGCGTATCTGGAAGAGACTGGAATTGACACGATCAGGGAGCGCGAGCAGGAACTGATGTGGAAATTTTATGAAGGTGTTAAAGATATTCCGAATGTTACGGTATATGGTGATTTCAGCACAAAGAACCGTTGTGCGATTGTCGCACTGAATATTGGAGATTATGATTCAGCAGAGGTCAGTGATGAATTGCTTACGGAATATGGTATTTCTACAAGACCGGGTGGTCATTGTGCTCCACTGGCACACGAAGCGCTTGGAAATGTAGAGCAAGGAGCAGTGAGATTTAGTTTTTCCCATTACAATACAGATGAGGAAATTGAAACTGCAATCCGTGCAATTGAAGAGCTTGCACAGGATGAAGAGTAAAAAAAGATAAAGCATAACTTGAGATAGAAAAGGAAGACACTGATGAGAAAAAAAGAATTGAAACTGGTAGTTACTTTCCATACAACTGCAGATGCGATGGCTATGGAAAAGGCATGTAAAGAGAATAATACACCGGGCAGAATCATCCCGGTTCCAAGAGCTATTTCAGCAGGATGTGGACTTTCCTGGTGCGCAGCACTTGACGAGAGAGAAGAAATCGTTGCCATGATGGAGAAGGTCGGGATTGAACCAGAAGACCTGCATGAGTGTCTTGTATAAAAAAATGCAATAAATACTTGTAAAATATCGAAAAATATGATATTCTATCATAGCGTGATTAAAACGTGCGTAATTTAATACGGGGGTAGTTGGGTAACTGGTGTGCCTCCTAGTCTTCAAAACTAGTGTGGGGCGT
>ERZ838399.2360-NODE-2360-length-14448-cov-3.690475_pt1 | contig 14448 bp, 9 predicted proteins | sample MGYA00519683_ERZ838399 | MGnify/ENA primary metagenome ERZ838399 (study PRJEB31850, sample SAMEA3708833) | human gut metagenome | biome: human gut; feature: human-associated habitat; material: faeces | place: China | collected 2014 ...
TTACGGCGGTCTTGCAAACACCTGGGACTACGGTCCGCTCGGCGTTGAGTTCAAGAACAACGTCAAGGCAGCATGGCGCAAGAAATTTGTGCAGGAGAGCCAGTACAATGTAGGTCTTGACTCCGCGATCCTGATGAACCCGATGACCTGGGTTGCTTCTGGTCATGTTGGCGGCTTCTCTGATCCGCTGATGGACTGCAAGGAGTGCAAGGAGCGTTTCCGTACCGACAAGGTAATTGAGGACTGGTGTGCTGAGAACAACTACGATCTCGGCAAGAGTGTTGATGCGCTCAGCCAGGCTGAGATGAAGGCATTCATTGATGAGCATGAGATCGCATGCCCGACCTGCGGCAAGCACAACTGGACGGACATCCGTCAGTTCAACCTTATGTTCAAGACCTTCCAGGGCGTTACCGAGAACGCAAAGAACGAGCTGTATCTCCGTCCGGAGACCGCACAGGGTATCTTTGTCAACTTCCAGAACATCCAGCGCACTACCCGTAAGAAGGTTCCGTTCGGCGTCGGCCAGATCGGCAAGTCCTTCCGCAACGAGATTACCCCGGGCAACTTCACCTTCCGTACCCGCGAGTTTGAGCAGATGGAACTGGAGTTCTTCTGCAAGCCGGGCACCGACCTTGAGTGGTTCAAGTACTGGAAGGATTACTGCCACAACTTCCTGCTGTCTCTCGGCATGAAGGACGAGAACCTGCGTCTGCGCGACCACGAGCCGGAAGAGCTTTCGCACTATTCCAAGGCGACCACCGACTTCGAGTTCCTGTTCCCGTTCGGCTGGGGCGAGCTGTGGGGCATTGCTGACCGCACCGACTTCGACCTGACTCAGCACCAGAAGACCTCGGGCGTTTCCATGGAATACTTCGATCAGGAAGCAAACGAGAAGTACATCCCGTACGTTATCGAGCCGTCACTCGGTGCAGACCGTGTAGTACTCGCTTTCCTTTGCGCAGCTTATGATGAGGAGGATATCGGTACACCGGAGAAGCCGGATGTAAGAACAGTATTCCATTTCCATCCTGCACTTGCACCTGTAAAGATTGGAGTGCTTCCGCTGTCAAAGAAGCTCAATGAGAGTGCTGAAAAGGTATTTGCACAGCTTTCAAAGACATACAACTGTGAGTATGATGACAGAGGAACAATCGGAAAGAGATATCGTCGTCAGGATGAAATCGGAACACCATTCTGCGTGACATATGATTTCGACTCAGAGGAAGACCATTGTGTGACAGTACGTGACCGTGACACAATGGAGCAGGAGCGTATCGCAATTGATGAGCTTGATGCTTATTTTGCAAAGAAATTTGAATTCTAATTTTGTACAAACTAACGATGTTTTTTGTTAAATGAGGTTTAAAAAAGCGATTACAACTTTTTTGAAAATGTATTTAGTGAAATTATACAAAATTAGGAATAAGGTCACAAAAATTAATATAAAAACATATCAGAAATCAAATTTTGCGATATAATATAGATGACAAATGACAACCAAAGATATAGTAAGCTATTCTTTGGTTGTTTTGATATATGGAGGTTGTGAATATGGAAGCAAAAGAATTAAAGAAGCTGAGCAGAAGTGAGCTGCTGGAGATGCTTTTAGACAGAAGTAAAGAGGTTGAACACTTAAGAAAAGAGCTTGACGAGACAAAAAAACATATTCAGACACTTGAGCGTGAGGTAAAGACATCGGGTGATATCAATGCTGCAATTAACAAACTCACGTCAGCAACAGAGAAAATCCAAAAATTTGCTGCTGTAATATCAATGGCTTCAAATAATCTGACAAGAAAATAATATAGAAGCAATATTTTGTGTTTATGAATGGATAATTGGACAAAAGAATGATAGAAAAAATATATAAAAAGGCAATATATGCTCTGGCAAGAGTTGCTGTAAAGTACATTGAGCTAAGAAAAAAAAGAGAACAGAAGAAAATTAAGCAGAATAAATCAGCTAACCTTACAAATTCGACAAAAAGCTACACAGATGCTGAATACAATAAAAAGGTAGTTGCAGAGATTAATCATAACAATACTGCAGCTGTTGCAGAAAGCAAAAATAATATTGATGTAGTGGATTTAAGCAAAGATGAGGAGCTGAAGGATGTCGAACAGAAACCACTTACCAATGAGGATAAGCTTGATTTACTTTTGGCACATATGATGGAAACATCTGTTAAGTCATCTGAAAAAGTAACGCAGGTACATAAGCAGACCAAAAATGTTGATGAAAATATATCACAGGAAATAGCGGAAATAATTCCGGCCAAATATGTAACACCGGCGCCAGACATAACTCCTGATATAGAAAAAAATATTGAAATAGAGAAGGAATTTCAGCAGACTAAAAAAGAAAACCGGCCGGAGGATATATCTGTACATATAGAAAAGGAAATATCAAGGAAGGTTTCAGAAGAAAACAGAGTTGAGAATAAAAGTGCTGAGAAGACTGAAGATACATCGGGCTATCGCAGTATCATGACAGACGACTATGACCGTTATAGCGATGATCTTGGCATAAAGGAGCTGCGTCAGGAACTGAGAAGAGTGAAGTATAACAACAAATTTGCAGCAACACTCTTCAATACCGTAGGAACACTTGTGGTAGTGGCAGCGGCAGCAATATTGGTCGCAAATCTGTGGCTTCCTATTTTGAAGGTGACCGGAACATCTATGTCACCGACGTTACAGGAGGGACAGGTGCTTATGGCATCAAAGGGGCATGACTTTAAAACAGGAGATGTCATAGCTTTTTATTACAATAACAAGATACTTGTAAAAAGAGTTATTGCGATGCCTGGTGACTGGGTCAATATATCAGAGGATGGCACGGTTTATGTAAACGATATCGCAATTGATGAACCGTATCTCAATGAAAAAGCTTTAGGAGACTGTAATATAGAGCTGCCTTATCAGGTTCCTGAATCCAAGATTTTCGTGATGGGCGATAACAGAAGCGTATCACTTGACTCAAGAAATACAGCTATAGGCTGTGTCTCAGAGGAACAGGTAGTCGGCAGAATTACAGTTGCCATCTGGCCATTGTCTAAAATTGGCAAAATTGACTAGTGTTATTTGGAACTTTTTGGTAAAAAAGTAGAAAATCCCGATTTAAAGGCTCGTGTGACCGTTGTGTGACCAAAAGTGTGTAATATATTAGCTGTTGAATAACGATTAAGTAAAATGAATTATATATAACTCTATGAAAGGAGGATGCAGAATGGATAAGGATATGGAACGTCTCGGCAAAGAGCGGCTTAAAAGAGTGAGAAGACGTAGACAGCTTGCTACATTTATTATATTGATGGCTGTTATAGTGCTGGGCATTACTGCGTACAGACTTATACAACCTGCATCAGCAGCAGATCAGAACCAGAGGGATTTTACAATTGATAATATCACGGAGAATTATGTAAATCTTCAAAAGCTTCAGTCAAATGGCTCATATACCAAAATGTCAAGTGAGGGCAAACCGGTGGACTGGAACGGCGAGAAGTTCAAGCTTGAGGTTCAGCTGGACTTTGGAATCGGAAAGAATGATACGGTAGATGCCAATGGCAATACTGTTAAGAATTATTATTATGTCTATGATCCATCGGTGACTATTCCGGATGAGCTGTGCAATTACTGGAAGACAAAATGTGATGACAACGGAGATACGGAACAGTTTCAGTACAGATATATCAAGAATGAGGATGGTACATATGCAATTCTTATCAAGTTTGCAGATGGTTATATTGAGGGTAACAGCAGCGATATAAAGGGCTGGGCAAAGGCAGAAGCTTTTGGTGAGGGCAAGACCAATGATTCTGGTGATGTGGATATCTATATCGGTGGTGATGTCACCATAACAGTAGACAAGAATAATGTCCACTGGAACGGAAATGATTCCTTAAACTACGATATTTCTGTAAAGAAGAGCAATACAAACAATAATAATATTGCTATTGATGAAAATGGTAATTATTATGTTGAGTTTACTGTGGATGTATCTTCTAAAAAAGGTACACCTGATGATATCGAAATCACAGATGAATTTAACGGCAATGGTATGAGGGTTGATACTACCGGATTTACCTACAGCATAAAGAAAAACGGTCAGGATGCTGAAAGCAGTTATACTGCAACAGCGACAGGAAAGAATGACCCGGCAGATGCGGGAAAGGCAACACTTACTGCAAAGCTTCCAAAATTAAGTGCAGGTGAGAACTGTTCTATTACATACAGGTATTACCTGACCAATGCCGGAAATTTGGGAAATAATGCTACATGGCAGGCAACTAATTTCGTTACCGGTAAATCAACAGACCCAAAATCAAAAGAAACTGTCATAGATACGTCAAGCAGCTATGTAAAGTATTACAAAAATCTTATACAAAAATCCGGTAGATATGATAAGACTAATAACCAAATTATCTGGACGGTTACAGTAAATAAAACCTGTGATGATATTGCGGGAGCTGTCCTGACAGATGATATGTTTGATAAGATTACAGGCATTGATATATCACCCAGTGACGGATATACAATTAACAAAGACAGCAGTGGCAAGGTGACATCGGTTACATTTAATTCTACAGATGGTAACAAGAACTGCAATAAGTATACTGTCCGATACTATACAAAGGCATTGCAGACATTTGATGACCAGAAATTTAATAATAATGCTATTCTCTCTAAGGATGATAAGTCATATAAGAGCTCTTCAAGTGTAAATGTTCCAAAAACAAAGCAGAATATTACAAAGAAGCTTGTTGATGCTCAAAAGACAGATAACAGTCTGTATACTTTAAAATGGGAAGCTAAGTTTACAATTCCGGCATCGGGATTTCCTAAGAAGTTTGGCATAGCTGATACAATGTTGTCCAAACCTCAGAACAATTATCATTACATGACGTATACCCAGATGAATGATTTTGTAAGTCAGGTTAAGGAAAAGTTTGATGGATATATCGGTGACATTACTGTTAAATATCTGGATAAGAATAATAATTCAAAAACAGCAAAATTTAATGAAGTATCCGAATCTGATGACTACAGATTTACCTCGGTAAATGTCAGCTTTAATAAGGATTATCCGACAAGCAACAGTGAAAAAGAAGTAGTATTTACGTACAGCACAACTGCCGACACAACAGCAAGTGGAAAGCTTGAGTATGTGAATAAGTTTGAAGCTTTAAATTCAAGTGCATCTGCATCTTATAGCCATACGACATCAAAGATTGTAAAGACTGATGGAAACGGTAAAACAGGTCAGACTTATTTGAAAACAACAGAAAGCGATGGAACACTCACATGGCGAGTTGATGTACTTATGGATGCCGATGCAACAGAGTATACCATCACTGATAAGCTTCCGGAGGGTGTTACACTGCAGAGCGTAAAGATAATGTTAGCCCATGCTGATAAGGAGGGCTTTGTTTATCCTGACTTTGAAGGTGCGCTATATACGGTATCAGGCAGCGACTGGTTTATAAATGGAATTCAAACAGGTACTACGCTGGATAAAAACATAAATACTGTGGTTACAAGGGTTATAAAGCCTGATAAGACCAATACAACTATACATGGCTGGAATGAGAACTCTCACATATATGTAGTATACAAGTGTACGATAGATGATTTTGAGAATTTTGAAGCCGGTAAAAGAGTGGATTATAAGAATACAGCCACAGCATCTTCAAATACAAATAAAGAAATCGGATCGGCTTCTCAGACACAGACCATGTCAAAGCCTGACGAATCGGGCAGTGATAATCCTACTGAGGGGGATAAGGTTATTTCCAAGAACTACAAGTGGGATGAGGATAATCACAGGCTGCGTTATACGGTTATAATAAACCCTGATGGCAAGGACTATCTGCCTGATAGCGATACATTAAAGCTGACAGATGTGCTTAAATTTACGACACGCACATATGGCAATGGTATTCAGACATTATGGTATATTGATTTAATGCCGGCTACAGTTAAGTTTAGAGAAGCTATTAAGCAAAACGATGGAACATATAAGCCGGGAGAAACGATTGATGAATGTAAGTGGAATTACAGTACACAGGATGGCACCTATGAAAGGAGTGCTTATTCATATAGAAACATAAATGCAGATGTACCTGATGGCAAAACCATTATGCTTACATATACTTATCAGGTCAATGCACAGGTTATTGGTACTCCTGGTGAACACAGTCCGATTATAATGGATGTCAGCAATACAGCAAAGCTTGAGGGCATCGAAAAGGGAGAAGACAGAAAGGATAACCGGACAGTTTACAAAGAGTCAAAATCATCTGCCGGAGTAATTAAGAGCAATACATTTACCTTGTATAAGGTAGATAAGAATGATTATGGAAGGCAGCTTGAGGGCGCTGAGTTTGAATTGTTTGGATACACACCGGATGGCTCTTATACGCCGTTAGGTAAGTATACCACCGATAAGAACGGCAGAATTGATATCAGTATGAGTACTGACAATCTGGAGTATAATACACAGTATTACATAGTTGAGACAAAGGCACCGGATGGTTACATACTCTCGGCAGAGCCACATAAGGAGTATTTCTATTTCAGTGCAGATAACTCAGCACATCCTGTTGTAGCTGAAAACAGCTCATTACAGGGAAGTGATATGGCAAAGGTAAATACACCGTACTATTATGAGGATGTAGCGGTTGCGACCACCAGCATTTCAGTCGATAAAAAATGGACTGATTCTAAGAATAATCCGTTAGATAAGACTGATGGAAAGATCTTTCTGCAGCTGCATCAGGTGGATTCGGCTGATAATGATAAGAAGTATGGCAGTCCGGTTGAGGTGACAGCTGATTCGGCAGGTGAATGGTCATATGTATTTGAAAATCTGCCATTGCAGGATGTAAATGAAAATGGTATTCTGACCGGTACCACATATAAATATTATGTGACAGAGGTTGGAATAAATCAGAACAACAGTATGTCAGGCTATGATGTTTCATATATATTTAAGGATATAAATGGTACACAAATGTCAAAGACCGATGCAAACGTTGCACCGGGCAGCGCCAATGCAATAGAGTCCGGTACTGTTGAGATTACAAACAAACTCATAGAGTATGAGCTTCCGGAAACAGGTGGAAGCGGTAACAGATGGTTGTATATGTTAAGTGGAGCTGTGCTTATAGCAATAGCTGTAATAACACTTTTCTATAAAAAACATGAAACATTATAAAAAGGAGAATGCAATATGAAAACGATCAAAAGAAGCATTGCTTTAGTTCTTGCAATGATACTTACACTTGCAATGAGCGTTACAGTATTTGCTGAGGGCGAAGGCGCCAAAAAAACATTTACCATCACGGTTAATGAGGCAAAGGCAGGCCACACTTATGAGGCTTACCAGATTTTAAAGGGAGATCTTTCAAAATCACAGACAACACTTTCAAACGTTGACTGGGGTACCGGTATCAAGGCAGACAAAAAGACAGATCTTGCTAATGATGCAAAAGCTTATGTAGAGAAGCTTTCAGGAATGCAGACAAACTCTTCAGATCTTAAGGCAGAGGCACAGAAAATTGCTTCAGCTTTAAGCACTACAGTAGCAGGTTCTGTTTCAGTAACACAGGACAATGCCAAGACTGAGATTACAGGACTTGAGCCTGGTTACTATCTCATCAAGGATAAGGATAGCTCTTTAACAGGAGACGAGGCTTACACAGAGTATATCCTCAATATCGTTGCTGATACAACAATCACACCAAAGACAGATGTACCTTCTGTTGAGAAGAAAGTAAAAGACACAAACGACACAACAGGTGTTACAACAGAATGGCAGGATTCAGCCGATTATGATATCGGAGATGTAGTTCCATTCCAGCTTACAGCAACATTACCTGCAAATGTTGAGTCATATAAGTCATATTACCTCAAATTTGATGATACTCTTTCACAGGGACTTGATTTCAATAAAGGAACTGTTACTGTTAAATTAGGTGATAAGGATGTTACATCATTCTTTAAAACAAATTATGACGCAGCTAGCAAAAAGCTTACTTTTACATGTGACAATATTTTAGCAGAGAAATTTGAAGCGAAAAATGGTGATACGATTGTAGTTGAGTACAAAGCAACTCTCAATAAGAATGCTGTTATCGGTTCAAAAGGAAACCCAAATAAGGTAAAGCTTGAGTTCTCTAACAACCCTAACAATGGTGGTGAGGGAGACAAAGGTGAGACTCCGGAGGATACAGTAATCGTATTTACATACAAGGTTGTAATCAACAAGGTAAATGAGAAGAACGAAGCACTCGATGGTGCAGAGTTTACTCTTTACAAAAAGATTAAAGGTGAAGCAGACAAAGAAATCAAAGCGGTAATTTCCGGTGATAAGAATGATGTCTTCACATTCAGCGGACTTGATGATGGTGATTATGTACTTAAGGAGACAAAGACTCCTGATGGCTACAACACTGCAAACGATATTGAATTCACAATCAAGGCAGACCACTCAATTGAGTCTGATGCTCCTGAGCTTAATTCATTAAGCGGAGATAAGGTGACCGGTAATATTACACTTAAAGCTGATAAAGCTGAGGGCAGCTTAAGCACACCTGTACAGAACTTTAAGGGCTCAGTCCTTCCTGCAACCGGTGGTGCCGGACGTGTAGCAATTTATGTAATCGGAGCTATATTAGTAGTCGGTGGCGGAATTGTTCTTGTAACAAAGAAGCGTGTTAAATAATATCATTTTATGATAAAATATATCTGCCATGAGCCACTTTAGTGGTTCGTGGCAGTTACAATAGGCATAATTATATTATGCAAATGATAACAGTAAGGAGAGTGCTATGAGAAGAAAATTATCAACTATTTTGTTTGTCATAGTGTTTCTTGCAGGACTGTCCTTGCTGCTATATCCGACGGTGAGTGATTACTGGAATTCATTCCATCAGTCAAGGGCAATCGCAAGCTATGTCGATGCAGTAGACAATACAGATGAACAAAAGCTTGAAGAAATGAGGCAGGCGGCAGAGGCTTACAATGAAAGGCTTTTAAGCAAGCAGGACAGATATGATATGTCTGATTCGGACAGAGCAGAGTATGAAAGCCTCCTAGATGTATCGGGCACGGGTGTCATGGGATATGTTGAGATTCCGTCCATCAATGTCTCATTGCCGATTTACCACGGCACAGACAATACAATACTTCAGATAGGTGTTGGCCATATCGAGGGCACATCGCTTCCGGTTGGCGGAGCAAGCGCACATTGTGCTGTTTCAGGACACAGGGGACTTACGTCATCTAAGCTATTTACGGATATTGACCAGATGGCAGAGGGTGACACATTTAAGCTGTATGTGCTTGGCGAGACACTGACCTACGAGGTTGATCAGATAAGGATTGTTTTGCCTGATGAGCTTAATGACTTAAAGATTGAGGAAGGGCAGGATTACTGTACACTTATCACATGTACACCGTATGGTGTGAATTCACACAGGCTTCTTATCAGGGGTCACAGGATTGCAAATGATGCACAGGGACTTATTGTCGAGGATGTAAAGCAGGTACAGCCGTTACATGAAGCCATAGTGCTTGGCATTCTGTTTCTGGTTTTGTATATTATAATTTGTAAGATACTTAGTAAAACGATATTGTATAGATTCAGATAGAATCAGGAAGGAGGAAAAATGCACAATAGTTTAAAAAGAGCTGTCAGTATAGCTATAGCAGCGATAGCCTTGTTTTCTCTGCCATGTGGAAGTATTTTTGCAAGGACGCATATTGATATTGATAAGAAATGCTCTATAACAGTTGATATCCCTGATACATGGGAGGATTTGTATACTGTGGATTTTCCCGTAGAGCTTTACAGAGTGGCAGATGTAGATGAGAACGATGTATATACTGCAACGAAGCAGTTTGATGAGCTGGCTAAATCTATATCAGATATCAGCAGTAAAACTACCGCAGATGACTGGGAAAAGATGGCAAAGACAGCTGCGGACATTGCAGACAAAGGTTCTTTGACAGCAGATGAGGCAATAGATGTTTCAAACGGAAGGGGAAACGTCACAGGCGTTAAGACGGGACTGTATCTGGTGTATGCAAAGCCGGCTGATTCGGCAAGATTTGGATACACATTTGTGCCTTATCTGGTTTCGGCTCCTAATAATGAGTTTGCTATGACAGGAAGCGGCTCAGATTCATGGATATATGATGATATCGATATCGAGCTGAAGCCTGAACAGACCGGGCTTATGGGAAGCTTACAGATTAATAAAACATTAAAGACATACAATACAGCACTCGGGGAGCCGGTGTTTGCATTTGATGTTGAGGCCTACGACAGGGATGGTAATGTGGTGTTTTCCGATATCGCATCAATCAGATTTGACAGTACAGGGGCTAAGAGCGTAGTTATTGACAATATTCCGGCAGGGTCAAGGGTGATAGTAAAGGAGGTATATGCCGCTGGCAGTTATCAGGTGACTTCCTCAGACAGCATAGAGACACAGATTGTGGCCGGTGAGACCGCAGATGTTGATTTCACAAACGATTACAACGACAAATTGATTTATAGTACCGGTGTCGTAAACCATTTTGAGTATGACGGAACCGGATGGGAATGGGTGCAGAATTAATGAAAAAATTATCAGAGTCTTGTAAAAAACTTAATAGAAATCACCGTATTCTTGTATGTGAAGCCTTTGCTGCTACACTCATTGTCTGTGGTGTTTCAGTTAAACCGACACTGGCATATTTTACAACCTATGCTACGGCAAAGGGCGGTATCTCAGTAGATATCGGTCCTACAACTGATGTCAAGGAGAAGTTTAAGGACTGGAAGAAAACTATTGAGATTGAGAATACAGGAAAAGCAGACTGTTTTGTCAGGGTAAAGGTAATTGCAGCAAGCCAGTTTGATATACAGGCATCAGGCTCAAACTGGAGCCTTTCAGATGATGGCTACTGGTATTACAGTCAGGTAGTGCCGGTTGGTGGCAAAACCGAGCCGATTGTTGCAGCTATCACAGTTAGTGAAAAGGTAAAGACCAGCTTCAATGTAGTTGTGGTTCAGGAGTGTGCTCCTGTCACATATGATGAGAATGGCAATCCGTGTGTCGCACCTGATGCAAAATGGGATGCGACAGCACAATATGATAAAGAGGAGGGCGAAGAGTAATGAAGAGAAAACTTCCAATTATACTTGTAGCATCCTCTGCGATAATGCTTGCAGCATCGACGATTGGATCTACAAAAGCGACTCTTACATATATGAGTGATAATTATCTGGCTCAGATTGACATCAAATCCATCGGTGTTACTTTGACTGAGAATGGCAATGATGTGAGCTGGCGTGACTATAAGCATAAGGATGATGACTGGAGCGAGGCAACAGGAGTGCTGCTTGGAGATATGCTAAAGAATGCCGGAGATGAAAAACTGATTCTCGACAAAAAGTACGATGAGAAGCTTGCTGTCAAAAACAGCGGCTCGATAGATGAGTATGTGAGAGTGACTGTGCAGCATTACTGGGCAGACAAGGAGACAGGTGATAAGCTTTCAAACCTTGATCCATCAAATATACAGATTGACTTTACAAACGATGGCTGGACAGAGGATAAGAGTGCTGAGACTACAGAGCGAAATGTATTTTACTACAATTCTATTTTAAAAAAAGGTCAGACATCCACTGATTTTATAGACAAAATCAGTATATCCGGCGATATTGCAGACATTGTGGGTCAGACATCACAGACTGATGATAACGGACTTACAACCATCACTACTACCTATGAATATGATGGTGCGCAATTTGTGCTGGAGGCAACTGTTGATGCAGTACAGACACACAATGCAAAGGACGCAATTAAGAGTGCGTGGGGTGTTGATGTAAATATATCAGATGACGGGGCACTTAGCTTAGAGTAAAGGAGGACAATATGAAAAAATTTATCGCATTATTATCATGCATGTTGTTTATCCTTGGTTCGATAGGCACTGTATTTGCAGATGAGAATACTACTACAGCCGGCTCATGTGAGTTTACCGGCAAGGAGATGGTCAGTTCGTTCGATTCAAATAAAATAGCAGCCTCTGTCTCACAGATGGAGCCCGGAGATTCTGTAACATTTTCCGTTGATATAAAGAATAACAGCAGTATTTCGACGAAATGGTATATGTCCAATGATGTATTAAAGAGTCTTGAGGATACACAGGCTGTGGCTGAAAATGGTGGATACTCATATATTCTTACTTTCGTAGGACCGGATGGAAAAGAGGACACTATATACAGCAGCACCAGTGTAGGTGGAGAGAAGGAGGCAACAGCCGGAAAAGGACTCAATGAGGCTACAAACTCTCTGGATAAGTTCTTTTATTTAAAGACATTAGAGCCTGGAGAGGGAGGCAGTGTGAAGCTTTTAGTAGGACTTGACGGAGAAAGTCAGGGTAATATATATCAGGATACACTCGCAAAGCTCATGATGAACTTTGCTGTGGAGGACAATTCAAATCCGACTTCGCAAAATCCACCTACATTTACAACTACAACGAGCAAGGTGAAGACCGGAGATATCTGGTCAATAGCGTCAGCTGTAGTGTTTGTGATTGGTATTATTTTGATGATACTGGTTTTCGTAAGTGACAGAAAGGGGGCTAAGCAAAATGAAAAGATTGCTTAAATATTTTCTTGCAGCTCTTGTTGTCATAACCGGTGTTTTCTCACAGACAGCAGATGCAAAGGCATTTTCATATACATACACTGTTTCCTTCTCAGCCGGAGGTCAGGGAAGCATAAACGGTGGTGTGCAGGTGCGCAAGGCATCAGGCAATGAGGCTTCGGTTTCTGTTTCTGCTAAAGGAGACAAAATAATTGTCACAGGTCTTGAATATGGAGATGTCATCAGCTGTGATGCACAGGGCAGTGTGGCACTTAATGAAAACAGCAAGTACTACGTAAAGGGAATCAGATTAAGCGGCCGTGACAATAATACAGTTGCACAGTCGGCTTTTCTCGTATCGGGAGATCAGGACTATGTTGTAGCATACGGCATACCGGGCGAGCTTGCTGAGTATACAGTCAACTATGTGGATACAGATGGCAATAAGCTTGCTGAAAGCCGTACCTATTATGGTAATGTGGGCGATGAGCCGGTTATAGCATATCTGTATATAGATGGATATATTCCGGACAGCTATAATCAGACAGGAAAGCTGTCGTCAAATGCGTCAGAAAACGTGTTCAATTTTGTATATTCAAGGGCTGCATCCAGCATGGCTGCCGCCGGAAATGGAGCAAATGACAATATTGCGGCAGGCGGCAATCAGGCAGCAGCAGGAGCAGCAAATGCAGCCGGGGCAGCTAATGCAGCGGGCAATGCAGCAGGAGCGGCAAATAACGGAGCTGCAGATGGAGCAAATGCCGCAAACACAATAGTGCCTGACGGACAGAATGATCCGCAGGATGGCATCCAGGCACCACAGGCACAGCCAAATACTGATATAGCAGATGAGCAGGTACCACAGGCGGCAAACGACAATAAGCATGATATAGCAGATGAGCAGGTACCGCTTGCCACCATGATCAGTGAGAGTGGAATGGCCGTTCCGCTGGCTATTGGTGCGCTTGGGATAGTTGCAATTCTTGCAATTATGATATTTGTCATAGTAAAGAATGTTAAGTCTGTCCGTGTTCAAAAAAATAGTATGAAACATAAGGGAAAAGATAATAAAAATTAGTTGATATTTGCTGAAATTATGGTATTATTAATGTGTGCGCTTGTATGAGTGCACACATTAATCAAGTATATGGATGGTTTTTTTACCATACCAGAAATAAAATTTAGGAGGAATTGCAAAATGGCAAACAAGTGGGTATATACCTTCAAAGAGGGTAACATGACCATGCGTAATCTTCTCGGTGGTAAGGGTGCTAACCTCGCTGAGATGACAGAGATTGGACTTCCTGTACCACAGGGCTTCACAATCACTACTGAGGCTTGTACACAGTACTACGAGGATGGACGTAAGATCAATGATGAGATTATGGCTCAGACTATGGAAGGTGTAAAATGGATGGAGGAGGTTAACGGAAAGAAATTCGGTGACCTTAAGAATCCTCTTCTCGTATCTGTTCGTTCAGGTGCCAGAGCTTCAATGCCGGGTATGATGGATACAATCCTTAACCTTGGTCTTAATGATGATGTTGTTGCAGCTATGATCGCTGGTAACCCAGATCCAGCATTCGAGCGTTTCGTATATGATTCATACAGACGTTTCATCCAGATGTTCTCAGACGTTGTTATGGAAGTAGGAAAGAAATACTTCGAGCAGCTCATCGACAAGATGAAAGAGGACAGAGGTGTTAAATTTGACGTAGACCTTACAGCAGCTGACCTTAAAGAGTTAGCAGAGCAGTTCAAGGCTGAGTACAAGAATCAGTTAGGAACAGACTTCCCTT
>ERZ838399.2364-NODE-2364-length-14438-cov-2.549816_pt1 | contig 14438 bp, 10 predicted proteins | sample MGYA00519683_ERZ838399 | MGnify/ENA primary metagenome ERZ838399 (study PRJEB31850, sample SAMEA3708833) | human gut metagenome | biome: human gut; feature: human-associated habitat; material: faeces | place: China | collected 2014 ...
CATATAATTCAGAAACCGACTGGGATTGGTCGTACTATGGTGGAAATCATATTTCAAAAATTGCAAAAGGCGACAATGGATATTATATTCGTCTTGGCGAGTATATTTATTTTTGTAGTTTTGAACGTGAAAAGTTGATACCGCTTTGTGTTCGCCCAGATTGCCTGCACGATAAGGAAGAATCGAGTGAGAAGAAGGAGTTGTGCATGGCTTATGTTGGACTTGGAACGAGCGCATTGTTCAGCGGAATTCAAGAAAATGAAGATACACTATATGCAAATTTTGCGATACAAAGCATAGGAGAAGATGGCAAGACATATGCAGGAGATGATTTATATTCAGTCAAAAAAGATGGTAGCAGTCGCGAAAAAATGAATTTAAAAATGGAAAATGCGTCTCGCTTTTGTATTCAGCGAGGAAATGTATATTATGTTACACATGTAACAGATCCTGCAAAATTGACAGAGACAGAAGGGGTGTATCGGGTGCCACTAGATGGAGGAAATCCAGTCCCGATTGCAGAGGTACAGGGCAATGCGATTTTCGAGATCTATCCGTATGGCGATTTTGTGTATGGCTGGTGTGGCATGGAAAATGTGACGTATTTGTTTGTCTATGATTCCAAGACGGAAAAAACGACAGCAAGACGCTTTGAACAAGAAAATATTCTCTTTTTTATACCATGGGAAGATGGGTTTCTGGGAATGGATAATGGAAAGTTATTTCAGATCAGCTCGGATTTAAAGCAGGTGGAACAAATTGGGACACTGTTGTCGGATGATAAGAATGAATTTGGAATATCGGATCACGATGAATTTTGGTTGTATAGCTTTCTGTCCACAGACGCTGACTATTTTTATTTTCAGGGAAGTGTAACGACACAGGAAGAAATAAAAGAGTTTGTAGCCATTTACGAGAAAGAAAATCTGGAACTGCAACAGATTATTTTTGTTGATGGAATGCCCGATTCTCAGTGCATTGGAGTTGATGAGAACCAGATTTTCTTTACCGGAAGAACAGAGGATGGCGATGCTGTATTTTGGCTGGAAAAGGAAACTATGCTAGAGAAAGATGTACAGTTTCATGTTTTACAGCCATAACAGAATCAATATAACAGAATCAACGCAGCTTCTTTTTGGCAGCTTCCAAAATCTTTTCCAAACGCTCAATTTCTGCCTGGGAATCTTGTGGATTTTTTAGCTCGGATTCCACAAGGGGAGCGAGAAGATAGCTGTCTGCAAAAAGCTGTCGAAAGGACTGGTACTCCTCCAAGAACATGCCGCTCAGGACATTTTTGGAATTATCGGCAATGCGAAATGCTCTGGCGAAGGACTTTTTGCGAAAAACAATGGAGTCGACCTCAACGAGTCCCAAATCAGAGAGCTTATGAATGATTGGTTGAACGATATTGGTGGTATATGCGCTGTTTGTTGCAACAATATCGGAGATCGTCATTGGATTTTCGGCATGAGCGAGAATTGAGAGAATCTCAATTTCTTTTTTGGACAAATTTTTTGATGCTGCCATAGAGAACTCCTTTTCGAGTATAGATTTTATTTAAAATTATTTGAAATCAAAAAATCAAAATGTAATTTTTCTAATCTCTTTTATCATAATACAAAACTGTCAAAAGGTCAAAACCTTTCTTTCACTCAGAATGAGGTTTTGACCTTTCTTGGTTTTTGCCTTAAAGAAAAGTTAATAACTGAAATTACATTTTAAATTTATCGTAAGAATTGAACACTTTTCAATATTGTCAGAAAGTGATATACTGTATCTAATTAAAAAAAAGAACAACAAACCGCATTGCGGGAAGGGATGGAAAGTATGAGAAAAAGAACCGTTTTAATCGGTCTTGTTTTAATTGCTGCTGCAGGCGGCGGTTGGTATTATTATAAAAATTATTATAATCAGGAAAAATTGGCATCTGCAGAGTCAGCAGAAGGATCTGTTTATATGAGCAAGGTATCTGATATTATGGATCAGGGCGCACTTGGCATAAAGACGCGCCTTGTCGGTGTTGTAGATCCGCAGGAATCAAAGGATATAAAGCTTGATTCCGATAAGCAGCTCAAGGAGACTTTTGTAGAAGTTGGCGATGAAGTGAAAAAGGGTGATCCTCTGTTTTCCTACGATGTTGAGGCAATGAAGCAAAAGATTCTGGAGGCTGATCTGGAATTAGAGGAGATGAATAATACACTCCAGACGATGAACCAACAGTTAAATGAGCTGAATGTGCAGGCATCTAAGGCAAAGGAGTCTGAGAAGCAGGCGTATAATCTTCAGATTCTTTCAGCACAAAATTCAATTCATAAGCAGGAATATAATATTAGTGTCAAGCAGCTAGAGCGTGCACAGCTGGAGAAAAACGTTGATAATGCAGTTGTCTATTCAGATATTGACGGTATTATAAAGAGTATCAATTCTGATTCATCAGGCAGCGGTGATTCATATAATTATGGTTCTTCTGGTTCAAATGCCTTTATGACAATTCTGGCTACTGGTGATTATAGAATTAAGGGAACATGCAATGAAATGAATATTTACAGCTTATATGTGGGTGAGCAGATGGTAATTCGTCCAAGAGCTGATGAGGATAAAATATATACTGGTGTTGTAAGCAAAATAGAGACAGAGCCGGCAACAGATAATAATAATAACGGTTATTCTGATTCCTCAGCAGAGAGCAGCAAGTATCACTTCTATGTGACTGTCAATGAGGCAATGGATCTGATGCTTGGACAGCATGTAATCATGGAGGAGGATACCGGAGAAACAGAGGAAAAGACAGGTCTTTGGATTCCAAACTACTATGTAGTATCAGATGATGAGACGAATACTTACTATGTGTGGAGCTGTGATGACAATCAAAAGGTCTGCAAGAAAGAGATAAGTGTTGGAGAGATTGATGAGGAAATGCTTGAGTACCAGATTCTTGATGGACTGACAGAGAATGACTATATTGCTTTTCCAGATGAGCTGACACAGGAAGGTATGGAGGCTATTTTGCCGGACAGCATGGAGAATGGTGAAAATCAGGGCGATGCAGGAAATGCCGGTGCGATGAATGTGATGGAGTAAGGGGGCAGGCAGTATGCTGTTAGAGCTAAAAGATATAAATAAAAGTTATTTTCAGGGAAAGCAGGAAATGCCCGTCTTAAAAAATGTCAATTTTAGTGTAGAGGAAGGCGAGTATGTGGCAATCATGGGACCGTCAGGTTCCGGAAAATCAACATTAATGAATATTATCGGATGCCTGGATAAGCCAACTTCAGGAAGCTTTTACCTGGATGGAAAGGACATTTTAAAATATAAAGACAATGCACTTTCAACTGTGCGTTTAAATACGATTGGATTTGTATTTCAGAGTTTCTTTTTGATGATGAAGCAGACGGCACTTGAAAATGTGTGTCTTCCGCTGACATATGCAGGAATACCAAAGCGAAAGCGAAAGGAGATTGCCGCGCAGGCGCTAAAGCGTGTCGGACTAGAAGATCGTATGAATTATAAACCGACACAGCTGTCAGGTGGACAGTGTCAGCGAGTAGCTATTGCAAGAGCCATTTCCAATCATCCCAAAATTTTGCTTGCGGATGAACCGACTGGTGCGCTTGATTCCAAGTCTGGTGCACAGATTATGGAGCTTTTTCAGAGTCTTCACGAGGAAGGTGTAACAATTATTATGATTACACATGATTCAGAAATTGCATCACATGCGCAGCGTGTCATTCACATTCGCGATGGACAGATTGCATAGCAACGGAACAATTCGTGTGTAACATCATAAGATATTGCAAATGGAGGGCAGTATGAAAAAATTAGCAGTTTATATTCTGGTACCTTCGCTGATAGTAGGAAGCTGCGGAGCCGGTGTATATGTGTATCAAAAAAATAAGCAGGCAAATACATATGTAAAAGTTGTTCCTGTCAGTAGCATATCGACATCCGATTATGGTTCTGATAAGTATATGTATGGACAGGTTGTCAATAATCAGCGCCAGCAAATAAGTGTTACGACCTCACAGAAAATTTCAGAGGTCTTAGTGAAAAAAGGCGACAATGTAAATATTGGTGATCCTATTTTAAAGATGGACACAACAATGGACAATTTGAATTTGCAGGATCTTGATATTCAGATTCAGAAAAAAGTTCTTGAGATTTCAGAGGGTTTTAAACGGTTAGACAAATTGCAGAAGACAACACCGGCAGCACCGTTTAATCCGGGCGGTTTTGATCCGGGCTGGAATCCAGGATGGGATCCGGGCTGGGAAGAGCCAACGGAGAGTTCATCTGAAGAAGAAAGCTCAAGTGAGGAAGAAAGTTCATCCGAAGAAGAAAGCTCAAGTGAAAAAGAGAGTTCATCCGAAGAAGAAAGCTCAAGTGAAAAAGAGAGTTCATCTGCACAGGAAAGTTCTTCTGAGCAGCCGACCTCATCACAGGAATCAAGCAGTGAAGAGCCAACAAAGCCAGAGGAGTCAAGCGGTGAGCAGACGAGTGCAGAGCAGCCTACAGGTACTGAGCCGTCCTCGGAAAGTCCATCTCAAAGCTCATCTTCAGAATCGTCTGCGGAGCAGTCAAGCCAGGATCAGTCAAGCACAGAGGAATCTAGTCCAGAGCAGTCAAGTTCAGAAAATCCGAGTACGCAACCAAGTGAGGAATCAACGCCAGAACCGACTACGGCACCTGATCCGACAGGCGCAAATGGAGAACAGCTGATTGGAAAAGAAATTACAAAAATAGAGCAGGCAGCAAGCGGTGATGGAAGTAAGCAGTCACCATATTTGTTCCTTTGCGGTGCTGATGCAAAGCTTGATAATGCACTGATCCGTAAGCTTGTAAGTGAGAAAAAATATGCAACAATTCGTTTTTATAATGAGAGTGGAATGCCGGCGTATGATCTTGATTTATCAAAGATGATTCTTTCTGAGGATGATAAGCCGATTATTCATACACATAATTATATAGAAGAAAGCCGCACAGAGGCCACATGTTTGTCGCCGTCAATTGTAACATATCGCTGCGACGGATGCGGTGATGGCTACATTGTGCAGGAGGGTGAAAAGGCAGATCATGTATTTGTAGATATTGTAAATAACCCTGCAACATGTGTGACAAAAGGATATCTTGTTAGACAGTGTTCAGTATGTGGTGTGATTGAAACGCAGCAGACTGACCAAGATCCGAATGCACATCAGTATGTATTGTATTATGATGGTGGCACGACAAGTCCGTGGAATTATTACCAGTGCAGTGTGTGTGGTGCAACAAAGACAGAGGCAAATCCTAATTATGTGCAGCCAACAATTCCATCTTCAGAACCATCGACAGAGTCTGGCACACAGAGCGCATATAATATCACAGAGGAGCGCACGGCAATGCTGGCAACAGCATCTGTACGTCATACACTGACGGCGGCAGGCAGTGGAGATGATGACAGCAAGGGATCAGCACCAGCTGATATCTCACTTCCAACATTCCAGAATGAGGATTTTAGCGGCTACACAGCAGAAGAACTTGCGAAGGAGATTCAGTCTCAGAAGGAGAGTCTGCGTGATATGGATTTGGAGCGCAGAAAGTTAGAGCTTGAATATGCAAAGCAGCAAAAAGAGCTGGCAAAAAGCGCAACTATCTGCAGTACCGTAAAGGGAACAGTAGAAGAACTGCAAAATATGGATGATATTGATTATTCTGAGCCGTTTGCCGTTATTAACGGAGGCGAAGGATATTACGTTCAGGGAACTGTCACAGAGGATCTTCTTGATACTTTTGTGCCGGGAATGAATATTTCATGTAGCAGCTGGGTGAATGATTCATCAATTTTCTGTACAGCGGTAGTAACAGAAGTTTCTGAGTATCCAACTACAAATACGATGGGAGGTTCACAGAATCCAAATCTTTCATATTATCCGTTTGTAGCATATATTACGCCAGAGGATGGAAAGGGACTTACAAATGGCGCTTATGTTGATATCAGCCTGACGACTCAGGGCGATGCTGATTCTCTTTATATAAGTCAGATGTATGTAAAGAAGGAAGATAATCGATACTTTGTATATGCGAGAAATCAACAGACTGGTCTTCTTGAAAAGCGCTATGTCACGATTGGAAAGAGTCTGTATGGCAGCTATTACCAGATCAAATCAGGATTAACAAATGATGATATGATTGCAGTACCATTTGGAAAGACTGTAAAGGAAGGTGTTAAGACGACAAGTGAGTATGGTGATGACAGCAATGGACAGGTGGATCCAGGTATGAATCCAGATATGGATGCAAGCATGTATGACAATGGAATGATGTATGATGCAAGTATGGCGGATGACGGAATGATGTACAATGCAAGCATGGCAGATGATGGGGAGGTGGATCAGTAAATGTTTGAAAATATACGATTATCCTTTCAGGGAATCTGGTCACATAAACTGCGTTCATTTCTGACAATGCTTGGCATTATCATAGGTATTGCAGCCATTATTGCGATTGTTTCTACCATAGAAGGAACAAATGAATTAATCAAGCAGAACATGATGGGCAATAATCGTCATACGGTAAAGGTTCAGCTGTCACAGGATGATTACACATATGAGATCAGCACATGGAATCCATCACCAGAGGGTGTGCCGCTCTTTGATGAGGATACGCGTCAGGAGATTCTGCAAATTCCAAACGTGCTGCGTGCTGCATTTTATCAGGTACGTTCCGAGTATAATAGTGTTGTTTTTTATAATAAGCAGTCGTTAAGTAGTTGTACGGTGCTTGGCATTGATCAATATTATTTTGGCACGGCAGGCTATCAGATAATGCAGGGGCGTGAAATTATTCAGGAGGACAGCAAAAAAAAGCATCAGGTGGCAGTTATCGATGAGTCAGTTTTGCGTACATTGTTTCCAGATGAAGATCCAATTGGAAAAACAATTGAGATATATGGAGAACCATTTACAGTAGTGGGTGTATGTACGCAGGTTGGCCAAAGCGAACTTGTTATTAACTCAGAGGAAGAATACTGGACATATTATCAGGGTGGTTCCTCAAGTGGTAATATCTATATTCCAAAGGGCGTATGGGGAACAATCTATAAGTTTGACGAAGCGCAGAATCTTGTTTTGCAGGCAAGCGGAGCAGATGAGATGGCGGCAGCAGGAAAGGCTGCAGCAAATATCATGAACCAGAACATGAATGTGTCTGATTCAAGTATTAAATATCGCTCAGAGGATTTGATGCAGCAGGCAAAGCAGCTGCAGGATATGCAAAGCTCTACTAACAGCATGTTAATCTGGGTTGCCTGCATCTCCCTTCTTGTCGGAGGAATTGGTGTCATGAATATCATGCTTGTCTCTGTTACAGAACGTACAAAGGAGATTGGTTTGAAGAAGGCAATCGGAGCCAAGAAGGGCAGAATCCTAGGACAGTTTTTAACCGAGGCGGCAATACTTACCAGTATGGGAGGTTTACTCGGTGTAGCAGCAGGAATCGGACTGGCAGAGGTGATTTCGAAGATGTCCTCTACACCAGTTGCAATCAATGGTACATCCATCGTAGTATCAGTTGGATTTTCTACACTGATTGGAGTTGTCTTTGGTTTACTGCCATCCATTTCAGCGGCAAATCTAAACCCAATTGAGGCACTGCGACACGAGTAAAACCAAAAAGTAAATAAGTGATATTAACAATACTTAAAATAAAAAATACCGGCTTCCAATCGTTAGATATCATAATTGGAAGTCGATATTTTTTCTTTATCAAATTGATTCAATTGAATTGGATTTGCAAAGCAACTGTTTTAATTTATCTTTTGTAGCCTTGTCTGTAAAGGCGGCATCTACAGCGGTTAAAAGCATCTTTTCTTCCTGTGCAAGTGTGATGCCAAGAGACTGGGCGTAGGCAAACTCATTTGCAATCGTTGTGCTTGAGATCGCTGGATTATCGGTATTTAAGGTGACTGCCAGTTCCCACTTTACAAAATCTGAGAGCGGATAGGTCTTCATATCAGAAACAACCTTCGTTTGGCGGTTGCTGGTGGGGCAAAGTTCAAGAGGAATCTGATTTCCCTTTAAAAGTGACAAAAGTGCATCATCCTCAAAGGCGCGCACACCATGGCCAATGCGACGGGCACCCATCTCAATTGCACAGCGCACACTGTCGGCACCGGCAGCTTCTCCGGCATGCAGTGTAAATGGCACGTCTAGCTTTGATGCAAGGGAAAACAGTTCTCTATAATCGCTTGTCGCAAACAAGCCTTCTGCACCGGCAAGGTCAAGTGCAGTGATGCCATCGTGAGTTGTCAGATATTCTTTTGCAAGCTGAACTGTCTCCAGATTGGCTTTTTCACGTTCCGGTCCACGCATGCAGCAGAGAATGATGCTGCTAGAAAGACGAGACCGAGAAAGGCCATCAAGGGCAGCTTCAATGACCTCGCGCTGGCTTAAGCCTCTTTGCATAAAGGATTGAGCGGCAAATCGAAGCTCTGCATAGATGACATTTTGTGCGATCAGCTTTTCTTGAACTAGATAAAAAGCCTCACTGATGCTTTCCTTTGTCTGTAACAGTGAGATTGGAAGATCAAAGCGGCGCAAATATTCGTTTAAGTCCTCGCAGTCAGGAGGGATGCTAAGAAGCTTAGAAAGCTCGGCATCGGAGGATGAGGGAAGCGTTTGATTTTGAAGCTTTGCAAGTACTTTTGCAATATCTAGTGTAATTGCACCGTCAAGATGTAAATGTAAGTCAATAAAATGTGTTGGAAGTGTAATCTTTTTTGTGGACATAACAAACCTACCTTTCGTATCAGTAGAATAAGTGTACGTCTTATCACAAAAAAAATCAAGAAGTTAAGAATTGAAATAGAAAATTGACAGATCGCGTACAGCGAAGTAGAATAAAAACTGAAATTGATTTAAAATACAAAATTGACTGTATAACAGTCAAGAAGGAGGAAGTATGGCAGAGTGGTTGAAAGATGCAGTTTTCTATGAGATTTATCCACAGTCTTTTCAGGATACCAACGCAGATGGAATCGGTGATTTTCAGGGAATCATTGATCGTCTAGACTATATTAAGGAGTTGGGTTGCAATGCGATTTGGATGAATCCATGCTTTGAATCTCCATTTGGCGATGCTGGTTATGATGTGTCCGATTATTACACAGCAGCACCGCGTTATGGAACCAATGGGGATTTGAAGAGACTGTTTGATGAAGTTCACAAGAGAGGAATGCATATTCTTCTGGATCTGGTTCCTGGACACACGTCAGTAGAACATCCGTGGTTTAAGGAATCACTTAAGGCAGAGAAAAATCCATATACCGATCGCTATATCTGGACAGACAATATCTGGGAGCAGCCAGAGGGAATTGCCTCGATCAAGGGTATTTCGGACAGAGACGGTTGTTGCGTGGTAAATTTCTTTTCCCACCAGCCGGCATTAAATTATGGTCACTATATCTGTGAGCGCTCGTGGCAGCAGCCGATGGATGCAGAGGGACCGAAGGCAACAATTGTTGAGATGGAAAAGGTCATGCGCTTTTGGCTTCAGATGGGCTGCGATGGTTTCCGTGTCGATATGGCAGGCTCACTTGTAAAAAATGACCCTGATGGACTTGGAACTATTCGCCTGTGGCAGACCATTCGTCCGTTCCTTGATAAAGAATTTCCAGAGGCAGCGATGGTATCAGAGTGGGGTGAGCCGGATAAGTCACTTCAGGCAGGTTTTGATATGGACTTTTTGCTGCACTTTGGACCATCTCACTACAATGATCTGTTTCGCTGTGAGGAACCGTATTTTTCCTCTAGAGGAAAGGGTAGCGCAGCAGCTTTTGTAGAAAAATATAAGGAGAGCCGCAAAAAGGCAGGAGAGAAGGGCCTAATTTGTATCCCATCTGGAAACCATGATATGGATCGTCTGGCGAGAACCTTGCATGGCGATGAGTTAAAGGTTGCATTTGCATTCCTTCTGACAATGCCAGGTGCACCATTTATCTATTATGGAGATGAGATTGGTCTTCGCTATGTCGAAAATTTGGTATCAGTTGAGGGCGGCTACAACCGTACTGGTTCCCGTTCTCCAATGCAGTGGAATCACGAGGTGAATTTTGGCTTTAGCAATGCGTCACCAGAAAAACTGTATATTCCGACTGATGACAAGCCAAACAGTCCGACAGTAGAGGATCAGATGAAGGATCCAAATTCTCTGTATTACGAGGTGAAAAAGCTGATTGCGCTTCGAAGAGAGCACAGTGCTTTGTTAAGTGATGGCAATATTGAGTTTGTATCAGATGGAGCAGATGGATCACCGCTTGCCTATATTAGAAGTAGTGCAGATGAGAAAATTTTGGTTGTCATAAATCCTGCCGATCGTGAGGCTGTTTTGAATGTGCCGGGTGATTGGAAAGAAACTCTCTATGAGATTGGCGGCGCAGTGGTCGTAGAGGATGGTAAGATTGTGATCCCATCAAAGTCAGCAAACTTACTGCGATAAAATAAAATATCCACAAACATAGTTCTACAAATGTGGTATTTTACCTGATTTGATAGAAAAAAATACAAGATTTGAGGAAAAATACATGATTTATTTTCAGTGTGATTACGAGGAGGGCTGTCATCCAGCCATTTTAAAAAGACTTAATGAGACAAATCTGGAGCAGACGGTAGGATACAGTATGGATCCGTACTGTGCGAGTGCAAGAGAAAAGATTAAAAAGGTGGTTGGAAGACCGGATGCCGATGTGCATTTTCTTGTTGGAGGAACGCAGACTAATATGACTGTCATCGCGGCAGCGTTAAAGCCGTGGCAGGGCGCAATCTGTGCGGATACAGGTCATATTGCGTGCCATGAAACTGGAGCAATTGAGGCAACTGGTCACAAGGTATTGGCACTTTCATCAGAGGATGGAAAGATTACAGCAGCTCAGATTGAGGAGACTGTGAAGAAGCATTATGAAGACGGCAGCCGTGAGCATATTGTACAGCCAGGTATGGTATATATTTCATTTCCGACTGAAAGCGGAACACTTTACAGCAAGCAGGAACTGACTGATATATATGCAGTTTGCAAAGCACATGATATGCCGCTTTTTATTGACGGTGCACGCCTTGGCTATGGCTTACAGAGTCCGGCATGTGATGTTACACTGCCAGAGCTTGCTAATCTTTGCGATGTATTTTATATCGGCGGAACAAAGTGCGGTGCGCTTTTCGGTGAGGCTGTTGTCATTTTGAAGGAATCACTTAAAAAGGATTTTCGCTATATGATTAAGCAGCGCGGCGGCATGTTTGCAAAGGGTCGTCTGTTAGGCATTCAGTTTGATACGCTGTTTACAGACGGTTTGTATGAAGCGATTTGCGGCGAGGCTGTAAAAAAGGCAATGACTCTGCGTGAGGCGTTTTTGGAAAAAGGAATTTCCATGTATGGAAGCTCTATGACAAATCAGCAGTTTCCGATTTTAACAGATGCACAAAAAGAAGCACTGGCGAAAAATTTTGCCTTTGAATATTGGGGAGAAGCAAAAGATGGCAAATCGATTGTTCGTTTTTGCACAAGCTGGGCAACAAATGATGCGCAGATCAAGGCACTGACAGATGCAATTGCTGCACTGTAAGAGACAACTAACAGCAAGCAATTCTATATGACTTTAAATAGTTACAAAAAAAGGACCTTTGGCAAAAAGCCATTGGTCCCTCTTTTTGTAAAATTAGTCATTATATCCGTTTGGATTCTTTGTCTGCCAGTTCCAGGAATCTGCGCACATCTCATCAATGTCATACTGTGCAGTCCAGCCAAGCTCGGCGGCAGCCTTATCGCACTTAGAGTAGCATGTTGCAATATCACCAGCACGGCGAGGTTTGATCACATACGGAAGCTTTTTGCCGCATGCCTTCTCGAATGCATGGATGACATCAAGAACGCTGTAGCCCTTTCCAGTACCAAGGTTGTAGATGTTAACACCGTCTTTGTCGGCTAACTTCTGGATTGCCTTTACATGGCCTCTTGCAAGGTCTACTACATGAATGTAGTCACGAACACCGGTTCCGTCTGGTGTATCGTAGTCATCTCCGAATACGTTGATGCACTGAAGCTTTCCAATTGCAACCTGAGCAACATATGGAAGCAGGTTGTTCGGAATACCCTTTGGATCCTCACCGATCAGACCGCTCTTATGAGCACCGATTGGATTGAAGTAGCGAAGCAGGATTACATTCCACTCTGGGTCAGCAGTGTGAATATCGGTTAATACCTGCTCAAGCATCCACTTGGTCCAGCCATATGGGTTGGTTGCAGTACCCTTCGGGCAGTTTTCAGTGATCGGGATCTCAGCTGGAGAACCATATACAGTAGCAGAAGAGCTAAAGATAATATTCTTAACGCCGTGATTGCGCATCTCATCACACAGAATAAGTGTGCCGGACATGTTGTTAGTGTAGTACTCGATTGGCTTTACAACAGATTCGCCGACAGCCTTGAGACCTGCAAAGTGGATGACTGCGTCAATTTTTTCATTGTCGAAGATTGCCTTTACACCCTCACGGTCTAACATGTCAGTCTGGTAGAAAGTAACCTTCTTTCCGGTGATCTGCTCGATGCGTTCAACGGCCTTTATGTTGGCGTTGTACAGGTTGTCCATGATGACAACCTCGTATCCCTCGTTTAACAGTTCGACGCAGGTATGGCTGCCGATATAGCCGGCGCCACCGGTAACTAAAATCTTCATGATAACCCCATTTCTGCGCTGCGATAAATAATAAATAGTAGTATCGTGTGTAATAAAATATTGAGTAGGCGTATAGACAATTTTGGCCGCAGCGCTGACCGATTGCCTTAACGTGCATTTGGAAATCGTCTTGACTTTCCTCTACTTACAATTATAATGAGAGAGGAATGGTATGGCAACAACTATTTTCGAAAAAATTATAAGTATCTTGAGGTTTCTATGCAATTAAAAATTAATAATGAGAAAAAAGAGCTGAAGTTTCACGGAAGCTATGAATTTCCAGTGTTTGTCAGCCATGAAGTGTTGTCTGATTACGAGAGAGGCGCATTTGCCTGGCACTGGCATCCGGAGGTAGAATTAACCTATATTGAGGAGGGACAAATCGAATATCAGGTAAATGACACTGTATATTGCCTTAAGGCAGGAGAAGGACTTTTTTGCAATGCAAATGCACTTCACACTGGTCATATGTTGAATCAGGGAGACTGCCGTTATCTTTCCGTTACATTTCATCCGCGAATGATTTATGGCTTTGAGGGAAGTGCAGTTGACAAAAAATATGTAGAGCCTGTAACAAGAAATGATTTGCTTGGAGGACTACATCTTGTGCCAGATACTGAGTGGCAAAAACAGATACTTTTGTTAATTCAAACAATTGTGACAGATTATGAGGGTCATTTGCCAGGATTTGAGCTTGTAATTTGTCAGACACTTTTGCAAATATGGAATACATTGTATACAAACGTATGGAGTGAAATTTCGCCAGATCCATCGGCTCAGTACAAAGATATTGAGCGTCTTAGAAAGACGATTACTTATTTGCAGGAGCATTATCATGAGCATGTGACTCTTGGAGCTATCGCAGAAAATGTTAATATCTGCGCGAGTGAATGCTGCCGTTTTTTCAAGCGTCATATGAATCAGACGATATTTGAATATTTGTTGGAATACCGCATTGAGAAAAGTCTGCCCCTTTTGATCAAGGGAGAAGACAGCATCACATCGATTGCCCAGATGGTTGGATTTTCCAATCCTGCCTATTTTGGAAAGGTATTTCATCAGGTGATGAGATGCTCACCGAGCGATTATCGAAAGTCTTTCATTTCAAAGACACAGAAAGTATAGTCAGACGATATGACAAAAGTTCCCTAAAGACATCATAATATTTTGTCGATATAGGGAACACAGGTTTGTATTGTGTGAAAAAACTGGAAAAATTTTTTCAAAGTTGCAAAAGCACCCACTACAATTGTGAATTCGATAGACACCAAATACAGTATAAATACATTGACAAAAGCACAAGATGTTGTATAATGGTGAGGAACAACTTGATTAAGGGGGCTGCATAATGAAGATTATTAAAAGAAGCGGAGCAGAGGCAATCTTTGACGCAAATAAGATTGCACAGGCCGTGAAAAAGGCCAATGACAGCGTGGTTGAGGCTGAAAGACTGAGCCATCATCAGATCGCTCATATTGTGGAAAAAGTAGAGAAGCAGTGCCTTGCAGTGAATCGTTCCTTAAACGTGGAAGAAATACAGGATCTTGTGGAGAATGCCATTATGCGTGAGCAGGCCTTCTCTGTAGCGCGAAATTATGTAAGGTATCGTTATGAGCGCGAGTTAGCCAGAACACACAATACAACTGATGAACGTATCAAGAGTATTCTTGAGTGCAACAACGAAGAGGTAAAGCAGGAAAACTCAAATAAGAATCCGACTGTAAACAGTGTACAAAGG